>Ga0157364_1005385_pt1 | contig 13019 bp, 9 predicted proteins | sample AttsexASBM2_FD_111476 | JGI IMG/M metagenome (GOLD analysis project Ga0157364, IMG submission 111476) | Fungus gardens microbial communities from leaf cutter ant in Ribeirão Preto, State of São Paulo, Brazil - Atta sexdens ASBM2 | ecosystem: Host-associated > Fungi > Mycelium > Unclassified ... | reverse complement strand
CCGCGTGTCTCTGATGTGGTAAACAAAAAGACCAATAAATTTACTATTGATGCGTTGGTGAATATGTTAAGCCGCATCGGTAAACCTGTTCGGGTTTCTGTCGGTTAACCCTTTATTTTTTAGTACAACTCACAGTATTGGGCTGCTTTCGGTAAAGGCATAGAGTTTTCCCTAATCAAAAATGCCATATTGTAAAAGACACAGAGAAGTTATTTAACTTTCTGTTATTGCATGCGTTATATAAAAGTACCAGACACAAAAACAAAAAAGCCCGCAATGACGCGGGCTTAGAAGTATTTTACTGCTTAGTGGTGCCAGCTATTGTCAGACGTTAAACTATTCCCACTCAGCTATCAACAATAAAATAAAACACCTATAAATCAATTAATTGAAATCATTCGCTAAGCGTACACCACGAAAAACACCATGTTTCAACAATAGGGCTGTCTATAGACTGTTCAGACGAACAATATGGCCGCTCTACTCCTACTAGGGTCCTTAGCTCGGTCACACCACTCATATCAGATGTGAACAAAATGAGGCTTCAATGCACCTGTTCAGTTAGTGTATTTGATATCGAATGTGGCAATAAAAAATGGAGTTACAAAATTGAAAGTAAACGAGTTATCTGGCCAAAATAGCCAACTTTACGGCTTGAACAACATCAACATTATTATGGGCCGAAACGGCGCGGGAAAAAGCCGTTTCCTTCGCGATATCGAAGGAACAACCAGCCAGAACAAGCAGCGATTTTATGTCCGATATGTAAGTCCAGAGCGAGCGGGGTCGTTCAAGCGTGATGGCAACGTCCTCACAAATATGACCGACAATCCAGAATGGCTGAGGCACTCTCGGGCAGTAAATCAGGCAAGCAATTTCAAAGCTGCATCGGCTATGTTATTTCGCGAGGCTGAGACGCTTTACTTACGTCGACTTGCCAATACCCCAGAAATTCGAACTGATTTAACGCGAAACTTTCAGACAGACCGATTAAGTAAAATTAATCAGCTTCTCACTAACATTTCGCTCGAGATGGGTAACGCCGATTATGAGTTTCGATCACTTGTAGATGGTCAGGTCATTGATTCGTCCCAGATCAGTAGCGGTGAATCAGAGGCGGTCGCATTAGCCGCAGAAATCATCTATTTCTTCGACACAATAGATCCGGAGAAATTCAACGTACTACTCCTCGATGAGCCTGATGTACATTTGCATCCCGACCTCCAAGCCAGACTGGGCAAGCTATTAATCAGTATGCTCGACGAATTCAGAACACATGCGAATAGTATTTCCATATGCTTATCCACCCATAGTTCCCCCCTCGTCTGTTCTCTTGCCGCCTCACCATATGTATCAATAGGCACTAAAAGCTTTGCAGTAAATGAAATATCACTGAAACCGGCCAGCGACGAACTTCGAAAGATTGCTCCATTTTTCGGGCACCCCCTATCGCTTTCTCTTAGCGAAGACGCTGCATTGATTTTGGAAGGAGAGGACGACGAAAGGGTGTGGCAACAAGCTGCTAGGACATCACAAGGTCGAATAAAAATCTTTCCCGTACTTGCAGGTAGCGTAGATCAACAGAGCCAACTTGAGAATTTTTGCGTAGACCTCCTTAGTACACTCTATGACTATCCAATCGCCTTTTCCCTTCGTGATGGCGATGGGGTAATCAACGAGTCGCTTGAACATCGCCCCCCTCTTAAACGCTATCGCTTGCGGTGCTACGCTATCGAAAATATTCTTTTGACTGATTCATGCCTTGCAATAATGAACGTTACATGGCTGGAATTTGTAGCCGCAGCCAAAAAATGGGTTGAGGAAAATCAAACACACTCCGACATAGCGTTGATTTCAGATCTGATGGAATCGATCGACCGATTTCGTCACAAGAAGATCAAGAAAATCCGCCAACTCGTATGTGCTATTGTTGAGTGCAAAAAACCTTGGGAGGTAGTAGTTGGACAAGCAATCGGGGGATTGACCAGAGAAGACCTTGAACACTCGAATATGTTAATCGATTTTCTTGGCGGAGAGATGGTCAGCGACGTCATCTTCAGGGACGTAATAAACCCGTGAGAAAAACCTGATACCATGACCACGATTGATCCGCCCTCATGGTATCAGTATTTATTTTATGACCCGCCTCTCAATACACCAAGAGAAATGCTATTAATGATGTGGGATGCACAATCATCAATAAAAATATTTATCAAAAAAAAATCAATAAATTAAAGATAAAAGTCACTTCCACTTTGTTATCAATGGGAAAATAAAAACCAGTAATTGAAGCACTTTACTGGCATCACATAAAACAATACCATGATAGATGCCACACTCGATTTTTCGATATACGTTTTCGGCTTCAGATTACTGAAATCAGGGAATAGGTAAATGGCATATTGCCAAGGTAAGTAACTAAGAGAGCTAACATGGGCACCACCATTCAATTCCTTCACGCGTCTCATGGTGACTGCATATTTCTTCGTCATGAGAAGGACGGAAAGGTTTTCAACCTTCTAATCGATGGCGGGCCAGCCGAGACATTCGGTCAATTAAATGGATATGCAAAGCCCCTTCGTTTGTTACTTGAAGAACTTAGAGCAAATGAGGAATTTATTGATTTAGCTGTAATTACCCATGTCGACGACGATCATATTGGGGGCGTGCTCGCAGCCATGTCATTTGATGACTATTTGCCTTCTCTAGTTAAAGAGTTTTGGTTCAATTCCTTCGAGCTTATTTCATCAGCAATTGAACAAACCAGTGATAGCAAGTATGAAGTGGCAGGTATCGCAGGAAATGATACCAAGACGAGTATTACGCAAGGAGTCACTCTTGAAGAAAAACTCAATAAGCTCAATTGGTATAAACAGGCTATTCACAATGAAGTACCTCCAATTACCAGATCAGGATTAGAGTTTACGATCTTATCTCCATCAATTAAAACGCTTCGTAGACTAGGCAAGACTTGGGAACGCGAATATCCCCCTGCGGATAAAGAAACAGCAAAATCCGAGAGCGATCATAAATTTCCATTCTCACATTTCTTAAGTGAAGATAGTTTCAGACCGGATCGTTCAATACCAAATGGAAGCTCTATAGCATTCATATTGAAGATTGATGATATGACTCTTTTGCTACTGGCCGACTCGTATGCAAGTACGGTTGAGCGAAAGTTGAAATCATTAGGCTACAGCCCAGCCAAACCTCTAGAGTGCAGTATCGTAAAAATTTCACACCACGGTAGCAAAGGCAATACTAGCCAAAAGTTGCTTTCTCTTATCGCCTCAAAAAAATATGTCATTTCAACAGATGGTTCTATATTTGGGCACCCAGACAAGCGAACCATTGCAAGAATCATGAGTGCGCATGAAAACAATCATGTGTACTTTAACTATGAATCTGTGCTCAAGGGAATCATCCTGCCTGAAGACGATGCGTACTCTGAAAGGTTACACATTTGCCAAGATAAAATGGTGCTCTAAATGTCCATTCACGAATTTATAAGAGAGCATGCGGTGAAAGTAAATGACGGAAGTGGTGCATTGGTTCACTGCCTCTCCGAAGATTATTCTTACGTTCTCACTGCCAAGCATACGTTGAAGGAAAATAACGTAATTGAGACTTGGGATGGTCGGCCAATTAATATCTTAGATATATATATCCACGAGGATGACTGTGCTTTATTAAAAGTCCCGTTTGTGCCGAACTTGCAGCTGGTAAGATATAAGAATAATCAATTCGACTATAAAAGTGGGGCGGTATTTGCAGGATTCCCCAAATATCGAGCCAATGAAGAAACGCCTGAGCAAAGATTTAAAACTTACGAGGGGAAAGTTAAGCAATTAGACAAATGTTTCTATTTAACGTTAGAGGGGCTCCCCCCTAAAGGGCATATCGAAGGTGCTTCAGGTGGAGGGGTTTATCTTAACGTAGGTGGAAGGCCATACTTGATTGGTATAGAGATTGAAATGGCTGGCCCTCAACCTCAAGAGGCTGGTGAAGTTCTTTGTTACGACATGGATAGATTCGACGAGCTCGTGAGAGTGAATGGTTTATCTCCAATCCTTCCTTCGTTTTTGTCATGCTTCAATAAGATCAGACCCAGTACATTTAATTACACTTTAAGTAGTTCGAGAGTACTCAATGCTCTACGCCGTCAACTTTATTTGAAAACTGACAGCTTAATTCGTGAGGGAATACCTAAGCCCTATGAATTGCTAGCGCTATATGACAAAGGCTTGATTGTTAATGGTCAGGCTGATGAAGCTATGTACGATATTGAGCTTTGGTCAGCATATGCCGAGTTCTTAGTTCTACATGCTATGCTAAATGACGTGAATGTTATGGATCTCACGTATCTGAAAGGAATAGAAAGAGTACGCAGATTTGTTTACTCTCGAAGCCATGACGCATGGTTGCAAGATTTGAATAACATTATAGCTTCAGCTAGAAAGCTGCTTGATGATGGTGGACTTCTAGTCGTTTCAAGCGGAGATGTGGGAAGCCCCCCGATTGCAAACAAAGATTTTATAAGATATCTGGTCGAGGATATTGGTGCTCCTGCTGCTGAGTATGATGGGGATGAAGGCGCACGCATTGACATGGGGCTTGAGAGCGGTGATGTACCTTTTAGCTTTGCACTTCTGGGCAGCCTCCATCGTGAGTGCATAACAAAGAATGAGCAAGCCTTTTTGGGGCTAAATCCAAATGAACTAATGCAGCTATTTAAGGATAAATACGCCGATGAATTTAACAAGTGCAAGTAGTGTTCATCTCCAAGAAGTGCAAGAAAGCTTCCCGGATTTCACATTCAATTTATTCACTGCTGGAAACTCCGATTTTATAAGTTGCATCGCGTGCTGGGTAAAAACCTCCGAAATTCTTGAGCAAAAATGGAATGCAATTCAGAATGTGCTGGCTCTGCGGTATAAAGCTGAGAAAAAGGTAGCTAGGTGGAATGTTTATATAGCATTTTTCTGCAGAGAATCCGTAAGCCGGCCACTTAGGCTAATGATTGAGAATGATAAGTTTACAGCCAGGAAGTTAATTTTCGATTCGGACATCAACAATAGTGATTGGCTGAAGAAAGAGTTCGCACTCCAACGCTTGAATTATGAAATTTTTGAAGTGGATCTGGCTGTAGCTAATAATTTTAGAGTCAAATTTGAATATCAGCCATCATCTCTTGTATCTTCCCTGAAGGGTTACTCAAACGCTACACCCAGCGATAGATTAGAGATGATCGAAAAGCTGATAGCGGAGCATGTCATTCATGAAAATAAAGAAAGTTGAGGTTCAAGCCTTCCGAGCTTATCTAGAGAAAGCCAACGGAACGTTTGACTTCATGGTGCCTAGCCAAGATGGAGTTGAAGTTCCAGCAAACTTTGTATCGCTTTATGCCCCAAATGGTTTTGGGAAGAGTTCATTTTATGATGCAGTAGAATGGGCTATGACCAATGGCTCAGAGCGTTTTGCTGATAGCGTATATGAAGCAGCAGCACGTGGTTCAAAGTTGGAAGATGAAGCACTTCGTATTTTGCGAAATACCGAGGCGCCCGATACTCTAGATACAAAGGTTTCAGTTTCAACAACTATTAAGGATTTTGTTCGCGACCCGGGAATTATAAGAAAAGACAGTATAGACGTGGACTTCAAAGGAAAAAAACTTGTTGAAGGGGCTGACGCCTATCGAACAATATTTCTCTCCCAAGAAGCGATCGACTATTTTATTCGCGGAGTCAATCCGGAGATGCGTTACCAGGACTTTGCAAAAGAATATGGTGAGGAAACTGAATCGCTCCGCCGGGAAGTGCAGGCAGCATATCTAGGCGTAGGGGATCAAATTGAAAATTTCAAAAAGTCTGAGAAAAAATTAACGGCTGAATTGCAGTCTCCAATTGATAACCATCTTGTAGAGACTTTCATTATTGTTGCTGGTGAATTAAGAGAAGCAAGTGTCCCTCTTGCTTCATTACCAGAAGTGATTGGCGATACAAATTTAGATGAGCTTACGGAGGAAATTGTAACATCCCTCTCCAAAGCTCAGTATGAAATAGAACTGCTGACGACTAAAGAATTGAAGCTGAACGAACTTATAGAGGGTCTTACTTACAACATTAATGACTCTGACGAGTTATATCGGCAGATTGCTACAGAACAAAAATTGATAGCCGCACTAGAGGATCTTGCTAAAAGAGATACTTTGCTGCAAACGCAAGTAGTGCATAGGACCAATCTAAACCAAATAAATTTAGCAATTCAGCGACATGAATCGGTTGTTGTAGTTAGCAAAAAATATCGTCAACTGCATGAAGTAAAGATAGTTCTTGATAAAGAGATAAACGCTGAGAGCTCACGCCTCATAAAGTTTGAATTAAAACTGAAGCAATTAATGTCGCAGAGAGAGAAGCTGCAGCATGGGCTACACGATCTTCAAGAACGCAAGGCTACTTGGAATATTTTAGGCGCTGGTTCTGAAGGAATTTTTAAAAAAATAGAAAAGTCCATGAAGGATCAGTCAGATCTCGATGATGAACTGAAAGATGCTTCGACAAAACTAGCTGTGGTTTCCGAAAGGTTGATAGAGCAGGCAAGACTGCTTGTAGCTGTAGAGCAAATGTCAGAAGATGTTTTTGAGTGGGTTATTCAGGATTTTGCAATGCTGGATATTGAGACTGGCCGTTACTCTGAACTGCGAGCAGCAAGAAATGACACGTCTCTCATCAAAAGCACGCTAGCTAATATAAATCTCATGATTCAAGATCTGGAGATGCAATCCAATTCATTTGGAAAGCTTGCGGCAGTCGCCGGAGAAATTTTAGCAAAGAACCCTGGCCCTAAGTGTCCTCTATGTCAGAAAAATCATGGTTCATTCCGTGACCTCCAAGATGCAATAGATAGCAATGGCATGCTAAAAGGAGTTCTAAAGGAAAAATCAGATCAACGTGCTCTTGAGCTTGAGAGGCTTACGAGGTCTGAAAAAGTATTATCTGATTTGATTACTGAAATTAATGCTGGAAAGGCGCTAAAAATTAAGCAGCTCAAAGATTACTTACGAACAAAGACTGATGAAGAGTCGGTGGCTCAGCTTAATAAATCTTTACTTGAATCGAGGCTTTTTGCTTTAAGGCAAGAATTGATTTCGAATCAAGCGATAGTTCTAAACTTGGATCGTCAGCAGCTTTCAGCTAGAATTTCCCAAGAGCTTGAAGGGCTTACGAATCAGATTGGGATTAATCAGGCTGCTTTGGATGTTCTGAATAAAGAGTTCGAGTCAATAGGCCCGTTGCAGTCGTCGATTATTTCAAAGATTTCTGAGAGTAAAATAGAGATTGAGAAAATCGAAACTGATATAGATTATGCAAAAGTGCATGCTTATCTTTTAGAGAATAATATTGCTCTCTCTGGGAACATTAAAGATTTGGAGGATATGGCAGCCAAACTCAATAGCACTGGTAAAGATCTTAAAGCATTACTGGATTTGGCAGAAAAATCTGAATTAGGAATTACGGAAAAATTGAAGGTTGCCGGTCTTCCAACAGAAGTCGCACTGGTAAAAAGCGGCATTGAAGCGTGTGCCTCACGTATCTCTGAATTGCGTGCAAGACTAGAATCATATGGTTCGAGATATACCACGGTTGTAGGGCGGGCATTAGAAGATCACGCTGATAATGAAGAGCGTTTACGTGCCGCAATTGAAGACACTCTTGCCCGTAAGAATTCGTCAGTTGCAGTGCGTGCAAAACTAAGTGAATTGCAGGCGTTGCTTAATTCCATAAGGCCTGTGATTAGTAGAGAGGCTGCTAGGAAAGAGTTAGACTCCACTGTTATTCGGCGTACTGAATACGAATCGTTGAGAGAGAAAATAGCAGACGAGTTATCTGTTATAAATTCGGCATTGGCGCGCCAACTAGACAGCATGTTCCAAACTGATTTGATTAATGAGATATACAGAAAAATTGACCCACACCCAAATTTCAGTGAAGTTAAATTCGCTTGCGGTTTTGGGTTGAGAAATAAGCCCACACTCAACGTAATGGTAAAGGATAAAGAGTCTGAAAAAGAAATTTCACCTTTACTTTATTTTAGTGCAGCACAATTAAACATTTTGAGTTTGAGCATATTCTTAGCTCGCGCGCTGAACGCTAGATCACCTTCAGGTGAACCACTTGATTTGATTTTGATTGATGACCCGATTCACTCGATGGACTCAATCAATGTGCTATCAACTATTGACTTGCTTAGGGGCATTGCCCTCAACCATGACAAGCAAATAGTAATATCAACACATGATGAGAACTTTTACGAACTGTTAAAACGAAAAGTTCCTTCAGGACTGTGCCAGTCAAAATTTCTTAGATTGAGAAGCCTTGGTCGAGTTGAGGTAGATGATTAAATAGCATTGTGATCTTTGGCTCCGGGCCCTAATGAACCTCAGAGCTTCGGAGACTACCAAAGTATAATACCCGTTATTGCTAATAACCTTGAGGCTGACGGCCAGAGCCCAAAACCCTACTCACTAATTTAGAGGATTGAATTTAACATGCACAGTCCGCATGACCAGCTCCCCAATGATTCTCACAAAATGCTGCTAGCAATGTCCGCAGATCGCTCAGGCTGTGTGAAAACTCTGAACTAAAACTGAAGTGCGCGCATGTACGAAAAATCTGGAATTACTCGACTTTTCGCTGAGCCAAATTTTACGTACGAGCGCAGTTTTCAGCCCTGTTTTTTTCAGATTAAGCGACCAAAACAGTATTCGCACAGCCTCCGCTCATAGCTGCCTGTTAGATTCGTCTCGCGTTTTGTGGGAGATGGTCAAGTGAAATGCAAATGGGGAGTCAAGTCACTTGCAATTACGCACTATGAGAATCAGCCCCCTTCGGCAACAGCAGCGCACCATGGGAATCCTCCCACCTCTGCTGCAGTGGCACACTGTGGGAATCAGCCCACCTCCGACGGTAGCAGCGGGCTAAACCTAAGGAGTATCAGCAAATAAAAAGGTCCGTCATTTGCTCACAGCTGCCTTCTAAATTAGGCTATACAGGTAGTTCTGTGGCAAAAGTCAAAGTTTCTGCAACTGTATTTCTTAGTCAATAGGTCCAAGTTAAGGAATGTTTATCTGATACGGGGGAGAGGTCAAGATCATTAGCAGTAGGCAAATCTGTCATATCTCTCAGCATGGTTCGAATTAACAGTAAAAGTGTTATAATATATACACCACTGAATAAGCCTATCAAATTACTTCAAAAAATCAACCTCATAAAAACAAGAGAAATTACGTGAGTAAAAAAATTACCAAAGAGAATTTAAAAGAACTTTGCAAGAAAGGATTTTCAGATGCTGAGGCTAGCCTTTTTTTATCAAATAAAAATCGAGAAGGTTCTCAATTCTTTGGATCAGTAAAAAGAAAAGTCATTGACGGTGAGTTAAGCTTTGACCAAGCAAGATTTAAAGTACTCAAATACCACATTCAAGCGCAAAAATAAGAAAGAGGCTAAACACATGTCAGCCTCAATGTCATTAGTGCAACATATTGTATTTTACAATAACCGCTCGAAGAACTTCTCGCTGCTCATCAACTTCATTCTTTTTAGACTCTTGTCCCGTAATAATAAGTCTCAATGCAAAGTATATTCATTAGAGCATCAGCTATCTGAATAATTTCCTTACCCCGACAATGATTATAACTGTCAACTGAAGATAGAATTTTCATTCCTTTTACCATAACGTTATCATTACTTACCATCTTTCACCTCTGTACAGGTGGATTGCTGGAAGCGTTAGTGCGTTAGCTGACGCGCTACTTAACTGTCTTTCGGAAATTTATAATAGTGTGTTTATCGTGGGCAAAATGGCCTTATATATTTTATACCCTACATATGAAGGGTCATATTCCGTCCACCTTATTTGTTGACAGTCTCAAGACAGTAAATAAACCCAAGCCACCAACTTAAGCACCTACAAGCCCCCCTTTAATGATCTTGAAGTTGCCACCTTCCGGCTGAACGACATTCAAGTTAAAATGCAATATTATTTATATTTAAGCAGATTAATTTATAGCTAGCCTGCCTCTTATTTACTGGAATAGCCTCTTGTGAAAAAATCATTTACCTTGAGAGTCAAATGATTCCATCCTTTTAATTTCAAACCCCTCATAAGTTATTTTATAACACTCAAAACTTGATTTTCTAAGATAGAAGAATGAATCTTTCCTATCGTTACAATCTGTTTTAGAGTACGCATCAAGCAAGACAAATGATTTCTGGTATTCCGGGATTACTCCTATGGAAAATATCCCTACATACAGCAATGCCACCGCGATAGAAACCAGATCAGTAATCCTTAGCAAGTTATTCATTGCTCTTAGGTTTTTTTTAAACCAGATTTTTAATATTAATTTAACTCTTTTCGGATTCAACGATTTTCGCTTGATATGAATGACATTTTTTTTATCTTTTTTATGAGGGGTAATTATTGGCTTCAACAACATAACGACTCCATAAGGTAACGATATTATGAAGAATATGTAAATTACAAAATCAATACCTTGCTGGTTTTCCATGGAGTTTTTTAGTAGATAGCAAAAAGGTAGAGCCAAGATTGTCGAATAAAAAGATTGATAGGCTGTAACCTTTCCAAGGTATACATGCATGAATATTCCTATGCCATAAATAAATAAACACAGGGGAATTGCCATAGCAAAAGCGTAGCTATAGACTGAGTAATTTAAATATTCCAGTTCAATACCATAATCAAAGTTAAGCTTATGCTTGGCGTACCATAAGCAAATTGAAAAAACGCATACAGTCGAAGCCCATTTTATTATGCTGTTTTCAACCACTATATTAACCATTAATTTTTTATTTTGATAAGAACAATAAAGAAAAATGATAGATAGTAAGAAGGCAAGTATTGAAAAGACTTTACCCTGTGTGAATGTTAAGAATTTAAATATAACCATAGCCGCACCTATTAAATAAATTAAAGATGCCAGATTAAATTTCATGTTAGGGAAGTATTTTTGAATATTATGCATTGGAGACCCATGATTTAAATTTTAGCGCTAAACATATCACGCGTGGGTAATTGTAACGCATAATGATTCTTGGGTCTCTAGAGCTTGCATGAGGAAATTTTAGTAAGACAAGATCTAGCTTCATTTAATGGTCGAGAAATTTTAATGTTTTCGAGGAAGATCTCCTCACCGCACCCTATGCGGGATATATTTTACTAGTCCATCTAAGATTGACAAAGAGTGCTGTTTTAGCAATTTACGCTATTGGTACAGAGCGGGTTATTCAAGCAGGCTTGTCTCTGTGCCGAAGGATTGCCAGCTTAGGTCTGAGCTAATACATTTAATGAGTAAGTCTTAATTAGCAACTTTTCTACTCATCGTGGTGTATAGCACACTCATCAATCATATTGGCCCAATCTTGTAGCATTGATGCTCTTTGCTCTCGATACTCTGCTTTGTTGTAAACAGCCCTCACACCTTTCTGTTCATGTGCCAAACATTTTTCTATCCAGTCAGTATTGTATCCTGCTTCGTGAAGCAGCGTACTTGCTGTTCTACGCAGATCATGTGGTCCAAACTTGGTTAACGACTGCCCCTCTTTTTGTGCGGCCTTGTACGTTAAAACCATTACGCGGTTCATCGTTGCACTGCTCATTGGAGCGTCAGAGTCATAACGAGACGGAAGAATGTAGTCAGAACCACCCGCAAAGGTTTTCAATGCTATAAGAATCTCCATGGCCTGGCTTGATAGAAATACCAAGTGTGGATTACGCCGTTTCATCCTCTCTTTAGGAATCGTCCATAGCGCTTCACTAAAATTAATTTCTTTCCAGGTTGCATTGATTAATTCGCTTTTACGTACCATAGTCAGTAAAAGTAGCTTTACCGCTGCACGAATCGAAGGTGTTGTTCCCACCTTTTCCATATAACGGTACATCAAACCAATCTCAACCAATGTTAACGTTCTATCTCTTGGTTCAAATTTGTCGATAATAGCTGGCCTAACTAAGTCAGCTGGATTATCTACTTTCTGGCCTCTTTCAATCGCCCATCGATATACCAAGAGTACGATATCACGTGTATGCACAGCCGTTGCTGGAGCTCCTCTCCCCACTATTTTATCAGTGAGTGCTCGCAGGTCTTCATAAGTAATCTCGGCGAGCTTCTGATTGCCAAATTTTCCTTCTAACTCTCGGGCATAGACTGAGCGACGCATATCACGAGTCGATTCAGCCATTTGATGACCACGTAACCTTTTCTCAGCCCAAGCACCAAAGGTCTCAGCATCTTTCGTTCTCGCCTTAGCACGTGCTTTCTCTTTGGCAGGAGACTTTCCATCAGTAACCATGCGCTTTGCTTCATTAAGCCGTTCACGCGCTTCTGCTAACGTGATCCCTCCAACTCCTTAGAGACCAAAGGTAATAGTTTCTTGCCGACCATTGATCGCGTAGTTATAGCGAAAAAAGATCGAACCGGCGGTGGTGACGGCTACATAGAGGCCATCACGGTCATTTACTTTGTAAAGTTTTTCTTTGGGCTTGAGATTTCGTAACTTGGTATCTGTAAGCATGCATTGACCTATAGTCTTCATTGATACCATGCTGAAAAATCTCTATATAACTAGAGATTAATCTTTATAAAACATATAGATATACAATCCTCATACAATGCCCCATTTAAAACACTCAGCATGGTATCGAGCGTATTCCATGGCATTACCCATGAATCATACCCATCAAAATGCCACGGTCAAACCGTGCTTGGCGTTGCCAGACATTACCAAAAATGACGAGACTATAAACAAAAAAAGTCCGCAATTACGCGGACTTAAGTATGATTTAGTGCCTGTTAGTGCCAGACGTTTCCGGTTAGGAAATCATTCCCACTCAATCGTAGCAGGTGGTTTACCGCTGATATCGTAAACGACACGGGAAATACCGTTAACTTCGTTGATAATGCGGTTTGAGACACGGCCCAAGAAATCGTATGGCAGATG
>Ga0157364_1005384_pt1 | contig 13020 bp, 8 predicted proteins | sample AttsexASBM2_FD_111476 | JGI IMG/M metagenome (GOLD analysis project Ga0157364, IMG submission 111476) | Fungus gardens microbial communities from leaf cutter ant in Ribeirão Preto, State of São Paulo, Brazil - Atta sexdens ASBM2 | ecosystem: Host-associated > Fungi > Mycelium > Unclassified ... | reverse complement strand
TGGGAATTCTCCTGGTCCTTGCGGGCCTGATCCACTTGGGAACCCTCCTGGTCCTTGCGGGCCTAGCCCACCTGGGAATCCTCCTGGTCCTTGCGGACCTGGGCCGCCTGGATAACCTCCTGGTCTTTGCGCTTCTGGTCTACCACTAGGATAGCCGCTAGTAGAGGGTCCACCTTGTGAACCAGTACTTTGGAGACCATTTGTTCCTCCTGGATACCCTCCCTGAAGGCCTGGACCGCTAGGTGGTCTTTGAGTACCTCCAGGATAGCCAATTCCTGGCCCTCCACTAGGATATCCACTTTCCGGGCCACTAGGCTTTTGTACTTCACCGGGATAACCTCCAGGAGCTTGACCGCTAGGGTATCCTCCACTTGGTCCTTGTCCACCCGGTCGACCAGTAGGATATCCAAGACCTGGTTTTCCCTGATCGGGCCCACCACTCGGGTATCCGGAAGGTCTTTGCGCACTTGGAAATCCACCTGGTCCTTGCCCACCAGGTCTGCTACTAGGATATCCACCACTTGGCCCTGTTGGAAACCCTTCTGATCCCGTTCCTGGCCTTCCTGTTGGTTCACCGCTCGGAAATGGAATCGATGGTCGTCCACTAGGATATCCCTCCGAAGGTCCTGGACCTGATGGAAAACTAGGCTGTTGTCTCCCTGGTTGAGCACCGCCTGAGCGTCCTGGAAATCCCGGTGGTCCCGATGGATAACCACCTGGTCTTCCAGATTGTCCACCAGGAGTTCCTTGTTCTCCAGGAACTCCAGGTGTACCTGGACCACCAGAAGGATATCCTCCGGGAGCAGTTAGAAATCCTCCTGATTTGCCAGTTCCTCCTGAAGTACCTGGTATAAGTTGATTTGCCGGTCTAGGATAATTATATCCCTCGTCATCAGCCTGTAACGTTAATTATGATGTATAGAAAATATCGATTAACTTATAAATAGAATCGATAAGCAATTTTTTGTGAAGAAATAAATAAAAAACATAAAATAAATAATTTTTTCTTAGAAAATTAACTTCTAATAATTTTTTTATAAATTAATTTTAAGAAATTAAACTTATTATCGCGAGTTATTTAGTAAAAAAAAATAAAAGGTAAATAATTATAATATAAATAATACGTATTTACTTATATATAATCCGATTTAAATAGGTTTATTATATATAATATCATTTCAGTATTAGTTGAAATTACGACACTCTTGAACGGTTAATTATATCAGATTTATAGATTCCGGCATCGTTAGAAAGCTTGTAGAAAAGTTTGAGAGCGTCTTCTCATTCCTTGATCATTGTGAAGTTACAACAGTTACAGTCACGACTGATTAATATGAGAGTGCTTGATAAAGTGCGCAACAAAAAAATACTATTTCATAAGGTAGGAAAGAAGATGCAAAGAGATGTGTTGATGAAAAATTAAAATGATTATATCGCATTGATTTATATCGTCTTTAATGTACCGTTTTTATGAGTAGATTAAAGAAAAAAACAGCATTTATAAATAAAGTAAATTAGTCGTAAAAAATTGCGAATTATGTTAAGAGATATATTATCTGAATACTTTATTTTGACGTAATCTATAGTTAGAGAATTACTTACCAAAGCCGTACGAGTGACAGCCAGCAAGACTGAAACAAACAAATCAAACAAGATGTTATTTTTTTCAAATACCTTGACAAATTGCAATTTTTTTTATTGGACATAATTGTTACAACAAGCACGTTACAAATCCATCAAAGGAAGAATTTTGATTATGACATCAATTATCTCGAGTGCTAACGGCTGTGTGCCGTCGACGCCGCCTCCAGTAACAGCTGCAATAATTCGTCGCGATGGCAAGAGGTTGCGTGCGAATCTCACAGAAGAGAAATGTGTCTTGAAAAATCTCTGACATAACTTCCCGTCTAATTAATTAAGGAGCATTGTCAAGCGCGTTCAGAGCGTAGGCATGGAGAAGTTACGAGTTCTTCGCACGCTTGCCTGTACGTAAATAGCATCAAAAAAATGAAGAGGAATAAACGCAGAAGAAAAGATCGCGCAGAAGAGAGAAAAGGAGAAGTGAACAGTACAAACAAATTGCACGAGTGCGTGTGGTGTGTTACACGAGAATTGTGAAGACCGTGCATATTTTCGCAATGACACTGGTTTATGGATCACGCAAGCTACTTGTTAAGCAGATACAGAACTCTTTCTTGGGCATGCAAGAAAATCCAAATGGTAATCTCTTGTAAAGTATCATTTTATGAAGTGATGTTCTCAAATAATACTTATTTATTTCGTTTACATATAAGAAACGCGTGCGATCAGAAAGAAAATCTTTCAGCACTGTTTTTTTTAAATTTCCACATCATCTTATTTGCTAATTATAAAATGTACTTTATTGAAAAATATATTTAATTTCTCTATAATGGCATCAAATATATCGTTATTGAAAACAAAAGCGAATCCAAAAATTTCTCAAGGTGGGAGCCCAAATTGGCAGATTTGTATGTTATTGGGTTGCCGAGTTTCTCCAATATATATATCATGTTTTGCCAATAATCAAAAAAAACAAAAAAAAAGGGAAATTTCCACAATTTCCATATTTTTCCATTCTCATTTTTTAATGCATCGCAAGCGAAAATTTTTTTTGTTTGTGACAGACAAAAAATAAAAGCTGCAGCATAGACTTTTTGCATAACACTGCATAATGCGATGTTTACAATATGGTAGTAAATCTTAAACTATAAGAATTTAGGAGTTTTTTAAATTAAAAAATATTTTTAGAATATCAAAATTGTGATTAAACATTTCAGAAATATTAAAAGTATATATTTGCTATAAATAAGTTTAACAAAGAAGATATTCAAAACAGGAGCTGTGGCGCCCATGGCTCCTGAAAATAGATTCAGAGATTATTATACACAAGTAACAAAATAAATTATGAAAATTTTGATTAAATTTTCCTCTTGTGATGATCGTTTTTAACGAATAATGTAATTATCAAACAATTCAAACGTCAATAATGCCTCAGGCATTGACGTTGATAAATTAAGCTCTAATGGTGACTTTACTTCGACATAGATTAATAGGTGTAACTTAGCAAATACGATTGACCTTTATGGCTCAAATAAGATCATTGTTACAGCGGGTCATGGATATTTTAGAAAATTATTTCTTGTCTAAATACGAATTTTGTTTCCAAATCCAATAATTTATCAACCGAAATTCAATTTTGAATTAGCTTTGTATTTTTTATTTATATACTTATAAAATTGAATCAATTTTTTGCATTAATAGAAGTAATTGTAATAAAAGCTAGTTTAAAATTAGCCAATTAGGCTTACCCAAGACAGTAATTCATAAATCTTATATTAAATTGCTAATAAAATTTTATTTTAAAATTAATTATGTATAGAAATATAAATGGCATATTTAATAGCAACGTTTTTTTTTCTAGTGATTTCCGGTTTTAATGGGCTATATTACTCAACGGGGCTAAAAGCACAAAAAACTGTTTGAACAGTTACGATCATCGTGAGCGACATGTGGGAATTTCTTTCCATATTTTAATTATTAATAATTTTGCGGGAGATCTTTTTCTTTCATCCTCCATACGTTATTTATTTCCATACCTCACATAATTTGGCCAAAAGGCTATTTCAAGAAATAGTATCGCATACCATTATTCATACATCTTTCTGTTGTCGGTTGATAGCTTCGGTTTTGGTTACCTCGAAACAATAGGGCGGAGATCAAGATGGTCGAACCTCGCGTGATCTACGAAGATAATCCGAGCACGATACTCGATGCATCGTTTGAGAGGATCTTTGACCGTTACGTGGTTACATTAGTGTTGCACGATCGTCAGAGAGTATCGTAACTTGCCCGAAGGGAAGTCGTAACGGAAACGGCTTAACCCATCTTAGGCTATATTTCCTCGGACTATGAATTTTTCTTATCTCTAGTGTATCTCTCAGTATCTCCGCTCCAAAAAGTTACGTTTATTTTATGTCAATGTAACGTAATTACATTATAGCAATTATATATGTTAAATAATCTCTTTTAATTACTTTCAATTAGTCTCTCTTTACTATGTAATTACTATAATTCAAATATAAACAAACTGCGATAATTCATACTTCATAGTTTGACTTTGAAAAAAGTTTAGCTTGTTTCCGAATTATTTTTTTCTTTGACTTTCCAAGCGCTCGCCTTTTTCATAGATTTACGATCTTGAACGATGCCTGTTCTTAAGATTCGTAAGAAGCAAAACGAGAGAAGTTGCGCTAACACGGTACGCTGCATACACTTGATTTTTATTTTAAGTGCGGATGATTGTAAGCGTAAATGATGACCCCATAATACGTAAAAGTGCGTTGGAACAATACCAGCCCACAGCATGCTGGCTTATCTCTAATTCATTTTAATTAGAGGATGTTACGAAAAAATATCGTAGACCTTGTGTGAAGGTTCCATCGAAATTTAAAACTCGTTTGGACTGTAACATCGTAATCGAATCATAAAAAACGTACGTATTATGACATTTAATTCTTTAGACATTATTTGACTACAAAAAAATAAATCATTTCAAGAAATAAAATTTCTTTATAACAGCTCATACTTAAAAGTTAATATTTTAACGTATTTGTCTTCATTTGCTACAAATTATGATAATTATGATAATTACGACTTGTGCTCATAATATGTTTTTATAGTTCGAAAGTTACACTTAGAGACAGAAAGTTCAATAAAAATTAAAAATAAAATAAGAACATTAAAAAAAGCAAATATTATTTTTAAATATAAGAATATTTAAAAATAAACATTTATTAGAAAATTTTTATTTTATCATGTTTGCGACTGATGATCGCGCGTTCATGAAGTTTTTCTGTCTTTTTATATCTTTCTGATGTGATTTGCAGTCGTCACAGAGACATTGTCAAAGAATGCCATACTGATTGCGTGGTGCATAATAACGCGTACGAGAACTTATACGGTACGATAATTCGATGGACGGAAGGTGTAAGTTAGTGTAGGATTGCTTAACAATTGCTTGGAAACTTTTCATCTCCTTCGATTATTGAGACGAAGGTTATACTTGACGTTGGGACACGTCACAAATTGCGAACTTTCTTTTCTCTGTCCACGACTGCAATCTCTGCTAATCTTTCTGTTTTCTCCAGAGGAAAACCGACGGATATTGCCACGACGTTTCTTGCGTCGCTTTTGTTAGCTCTTCCCATGTGCTTGATGATGTGCTAACGTAACAATCAGATTACTACATTAGATGATTATATGAAGTAAAGCCACGCGATGAACCCAATATCTTGAATCAATATCACTTTTATCTTACCGATCCAGAGCAAGCGTAACCGCATATTTGCTGGCGCAAGCACCCTCAAGGAGTGGGCGAGTCTGAAAAGATAGTGCAATCGATTGATCTGTTTCATACATTTATATATGTGCGTGCGTGCGTGCGTGCGTGCGTGCGTGCGTGCGGCGTGTGTTGTGTGTGCGTGCGCGCGCGCGTGTGTGTGTGTGTGTGTGTGTAGTTAATTTATGTAGAAAGATATTTAAAAAGATAGACATTGAAACTTTGAAACTTGCAGTGATTTGCAATAATTTCAAAAATTATATTCCGTCTGTTTATATAAATTTTATTTAAGATATGTTATGCTGTTTGTTGTTAAAAATTTGTTTGCTGAAATATGTATAACTTTTCTGCTAAAAAAATTTCGAATCATTAAATATTTTTTAAATAATAAAATTTTATTTGATATATGTTTCGCTGTTTATTGCTAAAAATATAAGTTATTTCTTTCGTTAAAATATGGATGATATTTCTGCTGAAAATGCTTTTAAAATTTTTTTAAATGAAATTTCAGTATATTTATTTACTTATAGGTCACATTGATTGATTTTGACATTAAATTAAAACAACTAAGCGAATGACATAGTCCCAAAGAACTGAAATTAATTAATATATCTTTCTATGTATAATATAGAAATTTTATTAAAATCTTAAAATACGTATAGAAATTTAATGTGATATTGTTAATATTAAAAAGAAAAAATTTTGATGTTTTATATGTTCCTCGCGTTATAAATTTACACAAAACATGATAAGCATATACGCCTACTCTATTATAATTACTGCTATAACACTACATTCTCTTGTGTACACGAAGGGTTAAGGTATTAAATATATTAATAAGAAAATGGAACTCCAAGATACGCTCGAATGGAAATCACTGACCGTATTGTTTTAATGCACTGCGTTCGTTCCTCATTCTATCCCCGAGCATTGCGCACGGAAGTTTAGGACCTTCGTCGAATCATTCGTGCGTGTTATCGGTGCCACATTGGGATACGCGTTCACAGATGTATTACAAAGGAAAAATGTAATAACGAACTCGATTCTTGGGGCGAATTACACTGGTTAGAACGAAAAAAGGGTCCAATTCATGCGATAGATGCGAGTACTCGCAGAGTTGAGCAGCGGGCAAAAGCGCGATTGTGGGTATCATTAGGGGGATGAAGTGATGTCGAAGACTCACCCAACCAATCCGTATGTACAAAACACACCGCAGTGCTGAGGTAAGTCAAGACAGTGACTGATGGTGGAAGTAACTTCATCGGCATATATATCCTTGGATAGCACCCCGAGTGCTAATACGCCCCCACCAGGGATGAGCCCCGGCGCTCATCCTTCGACCTCCTCCAGATCGAGGCCTCTTTTTTCCTCTGTTCTTCGGGATGCAAGGTGGGGAAGCTCGCGAAACCGCGAATAGCGATGAGCTGGATCCTTTCGTGCGGGACGTTTGTGTTTCTAAAAATCGTAGGAGAAACGATCGGATATTGCTTCCGCTGATTTTTTATTTATTAAATCTTAAGAAATACATATAAACTTGCAACTACAATATAATTTATTTAGATAATTTTTGCGTTAATAATAATTATTTCAAGAGAATAATACTAATCTAAGATATACAATATTTCATACTAATAAACAATTATAAATATTTTTTGTACATATATTTCAATTTATAATATTATGTAAATATTGAACACAATAGATATTTTACATAATCTCCTATATGTGGGAGACACAAATAAAGCAGGAATCATCTTTAAAAGTAAAAATCAGATGAAGAGGAGAGGCAATTAGATTTTTGATAATAATAATCTTTTTGATAATAAAAACCCTCCAGATGATTATTATCTAAAGTAAATATCGACAGATTGGACCCAAAATAGCGGTAGTGGATCTAGCGCGGGCCCATTACTATCCATAAGCGGTGCGCTATCCGTGGAACGACCTCACGACGTAAGTGACCCGCTGCGGGACTGAAGGAGGCCTCCTCCAGAGGGGGGTCCTGATGGGGGATCTCGCGGAGATGAGCAGCTTGTGGGAGGCCGGGGTTAGTGAAAGTGAAATACTGCAAGTAGAGTAACGTCTACCGAAGTGCTGTGTATTTCGCGTTGCTCTAATCGACGGCAAAGATCGCTTTAGAAAAGAAAGATCGCGAGGATGTCTTTGCATCTCGATCTACTTGTATTTAGATAAAATAGATGTACGCTGTTGCCGCAATTATTCCTTGCTTGTACAAGCAGAATTTATATCATCTTTTCTTAGTAAATATAAATAAACAGAACAAACAAGAGAAATTATTAAAAAGAAACATTTCTTCTTTTTATTTCTAAAAAAATATTTCTACATAAATTTGTGGCAAAATTACAGAAAACTATTATTTGTATCTAATTAATTAATTAATTCAAGGTCATGGAAATCTATATTATTTTATAAATTGTAGACATATGAAAATATATGCAAATATATTTTTTAAATATTCGAAATTTAAATATTTATTTATTATTAAATATTTCATAAATATAAGATGTATGTATAAAAAGTTTTATAAATTTTAATAATTTCTTATTTATATACAGAATATCTTAAAATTCGCGTATTCGAAGTACAGAACATGATATTTTACGCTAAAATAAACAACTTTTTCCTTTAGCAAAATTGCATCCGATAATTTTATTTTTGCGCTTATTTGCTAACTTCAACCTGCTCTCCTGCAAAAATTACTTATTGAATGCAATTTTGTTTAAAGAAAAAGTTGCTTTTTGTGCTAAAATAAACAAATTTTTCTGTAGTAAAATTACATTCAATAAATAATTTTTGCCGTTTACTCGTATAATTCAACCTGCTCTCCGGAAACTTGTCAGAAGCAATTTTGCAAAAGGAAAAAGTTATTTGTTTTGCATAAAGTATCATGTCCCGTGCTTCGAATATGCGAATTTTGGATCATTCTACATTCATATACTCTGTATATACATGTATATATATTTAATTAATTTGTTATTATAATATAAAATATAGTTTTATAATTCTTCTTAAAATAATTTTATTTCGTTTTTCACAAGTAATTGTAGAGCAATTGCGTTTGTAAAGCTATAGTATGATTGTTTCTAGCTTTAAATCTTTACCTAATTGTGAGATTAAAGAGAAGTGATTCCTAATAAATAATGCATGATATCGGAAAGCTGTAGAGAATACTATTCTCCGTTGCATACATATAGAATGCTTTTGAAACAAAAAGCCTCTTGCTTTGTTTTCCAGTAGAGATGTCGAGGTTATCCAGAATGATTAGAAGGGCAGAAAAGTAGATCGTATTGATCTTATCGTACTTTGATAAAGGATAAGCGAATTTAATGACAAAAGTACTCCTTTTATAGTGCTCTGTGTATAATGTTCCCGTCATATGATAGATACAGAAAGAAAATCTAAATAAACAAATTTTTTATGTAAAATTGATTTTAAAAACTGATATTAACATTATTAATATTATTAATGAAAAAAATTATTGATATTTTTTTTCAATAAATTTTTTGAATGAACAATTTTTCTTTTTATTTGATATTTTATTTAATGAATTGCCTTGCAGTAGTTTTAAACATATTTTCTGGCTTGACGAGTTTGATTGATATTATCTCTTTGATGAATCTCTATGATTTACTTACAGTAAGTTTTGTATGAAAACCACTACAATAGACGCTGCGCTCCGTCGTTGTCAAAGGACAAGCTATTCCATTCGTTCTTTGCTCGCCCCGTTTCGGATTTATAATCGGTCTGCGTCATCGCGTAATCATTGGACATACGTAGTGACACGACGTGTCTTCGCACGTTCTCCTCTATGGTGCTTTCATCGCAAAGTGCGAGTTACTGCATCGCGTGAGTGGTATAAAGGCAGTTGACGCTCAGCTTATGCCGAAAGGGACAAAAGCGGACGTCGATATCGACTTCTCGCTTCGCACACACATCGTGATACTGCGAAATTCCTCGATTTCTGTTTAATTCCCTCACATGATGACATCCACATGCACACGTCCACAAAATCCGCAATAGAGTCGGCCGCGATGAGTCCCGGGGCGAGGATGCATAGCATCTACGTAGCTATTTGCTAAGTTATCGTATAGACGAACGGATGAGATTTCAGTTTGCAAAACCTTGAGGATGCTAGATGTGGATCCCTAAGGCGAGTATTTCCCAGCTCTCTCTCTCTCTCTCGTTTCTTCCACCTCGCCTTCTGCCTATATTCCATGCGAAAACTAATTTAGTTTCATTGAACATTGCACTTGTAACTCTAGAGATTCTTAATATATTAAAAATTTATAAATTAAATTATATTCATATCAACCATTTCAATAATAATCCTGTGTCGCATTACGAAATTTAAAAATTTAAAAATTTTAATGAAAATCTACCAAGTAAAAGCGGCAATTATATAAGTATAATTTCGAAAAATTTTAGAAGAACTTTAAATCTTAAAAAAAATTATGGAGAGAAGTATCTTCATTTTCATAAGATAGTTGATAGATAAAGCTTGCGATATCCATCAATGATCCTAGTTCAACATAGAAAGGCTCTTATACGCGACTATATAATCGTATTAGCATTTCTGCTGAAATCCATCAGCGATTTAATACGATTGCGATAATCGTTTATGCATTGCAAAATCATCCATTCCTCTAGAACTAATCGTTAATGAAGTCTAACGATTGGCTGTATCAGAATTCATCTATTTTATGAATATTTTAAGGAATTTTTATAGAATCTACGGCAATTAGAATAAACATGGAAATAACGTATGGTAGAAAAAACTGATTACGATTATAATAGCAGTATCCAATGCATTCGTCACTCGCTGCTATGACGAATAAGTTCTCACATTGAGATGAATATATGAAAATTAATCATAATATTTTTTCTAATTATTTCTATGAATAACACATATATAATATGTTTACAATCTGCAATATTTCAAAGAGTATATCTATAGAACTAAAAAGAGAAAGAGACTCTTAAAAATTTCATTTAAATATAAGAAGAAATTCTTGATAGCGACATTATTTAATACTAGAAGTACCGAGCACTCGTTATCGATCATTTTTATTTTTTATTAATACTATAATATTAATCTAAGTGTAAAAAGTTTTTTGAGAGATAGGATTCTGAGATTTTTTGACTTTTTAATAATTATGTTTTTTATTAAAATATTTACATTTTATTTTTTTTATTTCTTTTTATTTTAATAATTTATTCACTTCATTCTTTTAGTGAGTAAGAAACATTGATACTTCTACTAATGAATAGTTACTTTCAATGTATCATTCATTAACAAAATGAATAGTTTAAAATATGTATATGATATGATTTCCCAATTTATTGTTTATTTTCTATTTTGAAATGATATTGTAAATGCAGCAAAAGAAATCTATACGATTAGTACAATTTTCATATAACGTTGTTCCAAGACAGCGCAATGCTTCCGCGATAATTATATCAAATTTGTTCTCACGAACGCGAGACTTCAATCGCGCTTCTCGTACCGCACTAGGTTCCCTCGTAAAACATGCCCGAATCCACTTATTGTATTATATATATAACATCGACAATTGTCTCACGATCCGGCGGTATTCCTTAAGTGAGAAGAAACGGTTAAGTCATTTTGTCCTAACAATAAATAATTTTTATTGATAAAAAAATTGGGGTAATGATCTGCATTACATAATATTGAAGTAATGTATTGCAACAAATCGATCACATTAATGCTCCGAACAATTATGATTACGACATAATCGTGAGAAAAGATTACAATGTAGCAAGTTATAATATTTGAATATATCTATGTTGCGAATACATTAAACTTCATGAAAATCAGAGTGAACAAAGCGAGAAAGTATGAATTATCAGTAATCTTCATAGTCTCTCTTCACAACAATTGCATTACATCAGTGACAAATCATTCAAAAAGAAAGACAAGTTGTCCTTGTCATCTCTCTCTTGTGCGCTTTATTCTTTTCGTAATATTTCTTTATTATTACAACGATACTTACCGGATTATGTGAAGCAATAATTAGCTGTTGAATTTCGTAATCGTGAATTACAAGGAAGAGGATTGAGATAATTGAAATATGTGATAATTTAACTTATAAGAAGAATTTCTGCCATACGTAAGATGAATTCTTAAAAAGTATTTTAAAAATGAAGATTTTCTTTAAAGTCTTAAAAAATATAAGAAATGAAGATTTTTCTATAAATTTTTACTTTTTCCAAAGTAGATCTGGCGTGTTAAAGATATTTGCTTGTTTTACTCACATTGTACATATTTTACAACGTTATTTTGAACAATTACTTTCTCTTTCTACCGTCTTCTTCTTCTATAAACAAATGTATATGTCATTAAGAAAAATGTAAAAATTTTTTTAATGTGTACTTTGTTACATTGATTAACCATTACGGCAAAAGCCATAAATAAAGTACAGCATTTCTATAGGTAACAATCAAGAACATTTTAATGAAGCCCCTAGCTATTGTTAGCTTATTTTATATTTCACAACTTTAAAAGCTGATATTACTCCACACAGTTTGCGCAAATAAGAACCCTCTTTAGCGGCTATACGTTAAAAAAGTTGGTCGTCATTATAAATTCTCTTATACGCATAAATATTCTTTTTGTATTTCACTGTTCTCTAATGAGAGATTTTTCAAACTACTTTCTGATCGGGTAACGAGGACTTAGTGTGCAATTTCCCGTACGTAGAAAACGAGAAATTTAATCAAGGTCATTAAGATCCATCTTTTTGATTGATGTTCTTCACGGGTTGCATATTGATGCGAGAATCGATTCGTGGGTATATCAGTACGAGCACTTGGTGCAATCAGTGTGTCATAACTGACGCACGTCCGTTTCTACATCTACATCTGTTCAAAAGCTATGAATAGGAGCATTCAGATCGCGATCCGTGAGAATATTAAAGTAGTGGGATGCGCACCCATCCTCGCTAATCACGACTGACCTTCGTGCGAACGATCGTGACGGTGGAATCGGTGCTCAACCGACGCGATGCAGTGGACAGATATACATATACATAGATTCGGAAGATCTAAACGCTTTCTTCTTGTGGATCTCTTAGCGTTTGCCTCTTTTTCTGAATCCGGGAAATATCAAAGACAACGTAGAGAAGCATCTAGCCGTGTCTACGTTTGCGCCATCGCTTATTCATCGCACGTTTATCGATGACGAGAGCCCTTCCTTCAACCATAAATCGTGATATTATAAGCCGAAGTTATCTTGAATATGACTCGACTGCAAAAAGTATAAGGGGATTAGATAGGTTGCTCGTGTTAGAGAAATCCATTTAGGAACAAGGAAAAATATAAGATTCTTTTTAGCACTCATTAATTTTTTTAGCTTTAGTTTTTTAATGAAATTAAGTTTTAACTTTATTTTTATATTTCTTATTTGCTATTTATGTATGTATTTTATACTCAATAACTGATAGATTGAAAGAGTGACAATTCTTTTTCTTATAATAAATTATTATGAAAATAATTGTTGTGACTGATTGAAGGAGCATGAAAAAATTATAAATTATCTAAATCTATTTCTTTTAGATAATTTATAATTTTTTCGTGCTCCCCCAATCAGTCACAATTATTTTTGAATATATTTCATATAGCAT
>Ga0157364_1005383_pt1 | contig 13020 bp, 8 predicted proteins | sample AttsexASBM2_FD_111476 | JGI IMG/M metagenome (GOLD analysis project Ga0157364, IMG submission 111476) | Fungus gardens microbial communities from leaf cutter ant in Ribeirão Preto, State of São Paulo, Brazil - Atta sexdens ASBM2 | ecosystem: Host-associated > Fungi > Mycelium > Unclassified ... | reverse complement strand
CGTTCTTGCTCTCGTGTTTGTGTTTGTTTGTGTGTGTGTGCGTGCGTGTGTGGGTGTGTGTGTGTGTGTGTGTGTGTGTGTGTGTGTGTGTGTGTGTGTATCTAATAGAATCTCTTTCAACTAACTTTCTATCAGATTTATAGACAGATAAGCAGATATCAATGCTATTTTAATGATGGGTAAACCGCTTCGGAACTTCAGACTTGAGAAAGCGACCTTGTGTCGAGAAGAAAATGCGAGGCTATCAATCGTCTATATTAAAAGTTGGTCAGTCATTGGTGTTAACAGTGATGCGATATCATTCTCAATCAAATATACGAAGTACAAAATTCTAGATATTTTAAGTTTTTATTTGTAACAGAAAATCATAAAATAAAATCTCAACTTAATTAATTATACAAGAATAGAAAAATAAAATTTTTTTGTAATTAATTTTGTAACGAATGTATTACACGTACTTCTCTTTTGAATAAAATGAAAAAATAAAAAAATTTTTCTATATTGTACTTCAAAAGTAATACAAAAAATTTAAGCTGCGATTTAAAATCTGAATAAAAAATTATTTCAATAAGAAGTAGATATGTTCTTAAGAAATAATTTAAAATAAAATTTAAAAAATTTTTAAAATTATCATTTAAACTACAAAATTGTATCGTTAAATATAAATATTGAATCATTTTATATGTTTACGACATTCATTCTTATACGGAAAAAATGGATAAATTTCCAATTCCAGTCATTTTTACTGTCACTTTTAGCAGAGATTATACACCTGATGCATCAAATCCTGATATCGATAACAATGAATATTTGTTTCATTTACTAACTTGAAATTTGGATGTCAATCTTTTTTCTCTCCGCAATTGTTATCATGTCTTTCCTACTCTAATCATTTTGCTAATAAGTATTCGCTCTTTGATCCCAGAATCTGAGAAAACTGAATCATTCACAACTCGATCTATCTATTCATCTTCCTCTCTGATGGCATGACCGAGCATACGTTGATACCTCCCCCTACATGACCTCGCTAAATAGTCGTCGAGGCGCTGACCATGAGAGAGGTGGGCACGCATCCAGAGGAGGATATCAGCGACCTCCCCCCCCAGAACCGGCCGAGTAGTTGTACGCGAGTCATACGATTCGGACTCGAGTCTCTCAACTATGCACGCGTCGCGAATCACGCACGTACAACGGCGCTGACGTCGCGGTGTGAGTATCACACGGTGTGTGGTGTGTGTGCATACTGTGCACGCGTATATACGTGCGTGCCGTGCACGCGTGTATGTTTGTGTGTCACGAATCGCGGGCAATCGCGAGTCGCGACGCACGGGCGTACACATGAACCCGGATCGCCGTGAAACGCGGGTTCACGGCGGTGTTGTCACTTCACGGCCCGAAAGCGGTCGCTTCGAAGCGATTGTGTATTTTGATCGTGCGATTTTGTTCCAAGAAAAAGAAACAGGAAAAAAAAGAAGTGGACGAAAAACGAATACGCGCTATACCGCGCAGATGAGAGTACACGTGATACGTTCGAGAAACACGCGCTCGCGCGTGCGTATGTGTGTGTGCGCGCGCGTACAGTGGATGTAGTCTCGTTATCACTCGAGTGATACGCGGATGACTTTTGTTCGTCTCGTCGAGATACATCCGATCAGGATTTTCAGGCACGCTGCAATCTGACAGGTAACGCACTTCGCGTGACATGTGACGCGCGTGGAAGTATCATCGAATGATGATGCTTACCTGTGACAACTCGCTCCCTCCAAAAAGCGCGCGCTCTCCGATTTCGATTTCTCGCGTGACGCACGATTGTTTTTCTTTGTAGTGAAAGTGCAAAGTTTCGTTTTTACATAACAATGCTTCGTAATTTTCAAATATATTCCCAAATTTTTTAAGATTCGATTTATGAATTTTATTTTAATAAAATATATATGTATGTATATATGGCGTATTCCACGTGTCAACCTACGTGTTCATCTAAAAGTAAAAAGTATTACTTGGGATTTTTTAAATGATCATGATGAAAGGTAAAAAAAATAAATATGCCTTGTATTTAAGATATTGGAGATACGTCATTTTCCAAGCAGAACAACAAGTCATTACGATGTCAAAATGATTCCAAAATGATCATTAAAAGTTATTTTTCAATCATTTTCGATTCATTTTGACGTTATTACTACTTGCTGTTCTGCTTGGGTTTAACAAATTTTTCTTTTTTTTTTTACATTTGTAAAAATTATAATAATTAAACATAAATTTTTTAGAATTTTTTATTATTTTACGTAATCACGATAATTTTAGTAAAAAAAATAATAATACAAAAAATCAATTTTTTAGTTTTAAATAATTAAATGAAAAATTATATCTACTTTTAAAAATCTGAAACAATTTTAAAAATTGTTCTAATATATATGCAAAATATGGTACCTTAAAGAAATTTTGGGATCGTGATGGAATTCACTCGTAAACAATAAATCTATTTTCTGTGTACACTTTTGGAACTTAAAGTGAAATAGATATACGTTTGATATTTGTTTAAAGCGAGAAAGAGAGTTCCAGAAAAGTCTAGTGCAGGAACAGAAAATATTTTTTGCAAAACAAAATTGAAATTTTAGCCTAACCACTAGAACAAAAATATTTTAAGGTACTTTCTTTTACATTTAATTTTTCAATATGTTATTGCTCAATTATTTGTTAAAAAAGTCGTAAAAAATTTAATGTTTAAAAAGTATAATTATAAAATTAATTATTAATTTAAATTTGAAAATATGGGAAAAATTTTTTAAAATTCATAAAAATTTTGTATGATTCGTAATTTTAGCTACAAATGTGAAGAAAAGAGAATGTAAGTCTTGAAATGATTACATTCCTAATATTTTGGACGCAATACAATATCTATTTTTTTAATATTCAACTCTCCACAAATATTATATGTTTTCATTTAAAAAATTCTATCAATGTATGTCTGTTTCTGATACATGGAATGTGTCATATATATATACAAACTATGTCCCGAAAAAGTAAAAACATATTTAAAACTTAAAATTGTACACAGCTTTACGCCGTTCTTAAAAAAATTTTACAGTTCTATTCTTATCTTAATAAAAACTTGATTATAAAAAATTCGAAAAACATTTTGAAGTTCAAAGTTTATATTTTAATGCTTTTGATTATTTTTTAATTTAATTCTGCAGAACTAGAGAGAAATTTTTGCGATGTTTTTTTTTGTCGAATTTAAACGTTGATTGTAAAAAATGCAGGTTTAACTTCAATCGCGTTTTAGTTAAGAATAAGTAAAAAAATTTTTAAAGAAAGCATTTTATAAATAAAACTTTGCACTTTTTTGTAAAAGTATTAAACTTTTTGTTGAGTAGTACATATACGTAGCAACGTTCATATTAATATATAAACTTAATTAATAATAACTAAATTTGAGTCAAATTTAATTTATTATTTATTAAGTTCATACGTTAATATGAACGTTGTTTACTTTAAATCTAATTATAAAAATGAATTGATTTACATTTTAACATTACATGGAAATTAAAAATAATAATATATTATATTTAACTCAGATTACTATTCATTCATTATTTGTCGATATTGCAAAAAATTCTTTAAATAATTAAAAAATTATAATTAGTGCCATTACTATTCCACAGCGATCGTTTGATGTAACGCTTGATGTAACGGCTGTCCGCGTGAAAATTGTTTAGCATCATAAAACATTCGTAAACATTGTTGAGCGTAAGAAATTTTGTAACAAATCATATTAGATTGATAGCTGTACGCACCTGCGATGACACTATCTCTAGCTATCAGAATGTCGTAAAGAGTCGCGCAACATAGTCAGTCGTATCTGCAAGGAGTACGCGCGCAGTCACGTGGCTGTTTCTCATCGTTATGTCAAAATGAAAGAAAACTGTTTTAGCGGATTTAAGTTTTAAAACGGAAACAAGAAAAAAATCGAAGTTGAACGGGTAAAAGTAGAATTAAATAATATTAACATTTAGAAATCTAAAGTCAAGGTACTTAAGACAAGCTAAAACAAATCGAAAAATTTAGACTTTTGAAGAGAATGTGTTAACGTTAAAGATTCTTTATAATTAAAGCTTCTTTACAATTTTTAATAAAAAATGTTAACATTTGCGCTATTTTCATGTGTTGTGATATTTGTTTATTTTATTAGAAAAACGATTTTTGAATGATGATATCTTCTTTATGTTTAACGATATTAACAGTAGAATAATAATTTACATACACATATATTTTTATTATTTAATAATATTTACATAAATTTAAATATATTTATCAACGGAAAGAGATAAAGGAGAAAGTAAATTGATTAATTTAATTATTTACATATTGCAACAAAAATCGTGACGAATCTCAGTAAATGAGCCACAATAAATTTGTGATAAAAAATTAGTGAGTACAAATCAATCACTTTGACTGTTTTCATAGTTTTAATATTAATAAACGTAATAAATATTTATATTATATAATAAATAATTAAAATTTCATAGAATATTACTTGATTTCTATTAATATATATAATGAATCATTCGTCAGTAAATAATTTAAATCGTTGGTTGTACAAATTTCTCGAATTAATATTCGTCGCGAAATGACGTCTAATACATATATTCGACAATTTATGTTAATCGTGTGAACTACTACAGAGAGAAATACTCCTCGCGCCACTCAAAGCTTGTTCGCACTGATAACCATGTTATGGATGATACAATTCGCGGATGTGTGTGTTAAATTGAATATTTCATTGAAAACATCCCAGAGAACATTCGTAGAATATAATTACTCGCAAAATGTAGATCAAATATTTTAAAAATTTCATAAAAATCTTTGTAAGAGAGACATCTCTCTCTCTCTCTCTCTCTCTCTCTCTCTCTCTCTACACAAAAAGAAAGAACGGTAGAAAAGATAAATGCATAAAAAATATATAAAATACATTTTTATAAATAATAATAAATGGAAAAATTTTTATAACATCATACAAATACGAATATTTAAAAAAATTAAATTTCTAAACAATTTTTCAAAACACATGATATTGTAATGTGTTATATATCATTAAGGTCAGTCACAGACTATCAATCCGTGTTATAGGTCAGTCACAGACTATCAATCCGAACTTTGATCACGCTGTTTGATACGATGCAATGTATTGTTCTCTATGTTTGAACTCTACAAGTATTTCATCGCCTCACTGGCTACTATCACCTTCAATAAAATCGGCGGCAGCCCAAACAATGGTTTGATGTCTCTCGTCATCATTTATTTATAAGTTTCTTTCTGCGGTCTCAAGATTGTCGAAAGTCTTCTATCTTCTGAATTTTACAATAAATTTGGAGCCAACCTTTCCTTTATTGGACGGATGTACGCGCGTATGTGTTTGTGGTTATTTAATAATTTCTGTATCTTGTTTCTTCTGTTCACATGAAAAATCGTATGTAATTTATATACACTGGACCAGTTGTCAATTTAGTGATTTGCGATTTTGCACTACACGATGCGCCTAAAGGTTTAATTAAAATTTAATACCCTTTTAACTATTAGCGTTAATATTATTAAATTGCTTATCAGATGCTATTAAATTGCTTGTCAAATATTATTAAATGACTTGTCAATTTAATAATATATGATATTACTCTAGTTTTGTTTATGATTGTGCTTTAATATTAAAAAAGATTTTGACGCGTGGTTTACAGAATTGGATATATATTATATAAATTTATACTGAAATATTTAAGTACTAAGATCCGCTTTAAAAAATAGGATTACTTCTCTTTATCAAAAAATTTAATTAATTTAAAATTCAAACTAATTTATTTGACATTTAATCGTAATTTATTATCAATTTTTACGCATCATTAAATTTTAATTTATTATTAGAATACTATCCATACTGTGCTTTCCATTTTTATTTTAAGGTTTTATTTTACTACCAGAAAAAAGTTGGTCGCTTATAACTGTCAATTTTCCTAAGACACTAATAGGTCTTTTTCCCCTTCCTCTATATATATATATATATATATATATATATATATATATATATATATATATATATATATATATATCTTTCTCTGTCTGTAGAAGTGGTCATGCGATTATGGACACCGAGAGCGGTAACAACGATAGCAGCATCAATGGCAGCACCAGTGACGAACCGCGTAACGAGAGCAAGTCTGTCCTACTGAAGCACGGGGATGCTACCCACGGCAAATTCCTCGGCAAACAGGCCGGCTGCGTGCGTAAAATGAGCACGATGCTTGAAGAAGAGGACGACGTGTCCGACGATGCGGATCCAGACGTGATCAGAATCCACTGTCAACATCAAAAACATTCTGAGATCGAAACCGAGTGGTCCTCAGAAGAGGAGAAAGATCATTTGCTGAACACCGCCAAACATGAGATCCTTGTTGTGCCGAGTACTAGTGGTAACAATGTCAAAAGAGTGGCCAGCCACGACGACAGTCCCGAAAGTATTCCTCGAGATAAAGGCCATCGTCGGCGGCCGCAGCCACGGCTGGTGCTTGATCAAGCTGACTCCGGGTCGAGTTCGGATCGCGACAACGGATTGCATAGCCCTGGCAGATCGAGCGCCAGAAGCATCGATCCACGGCACTATCATTATTGTGCCAACGTGCATTCGCCGAGAATCTTCAGCATGGATGAGAACCATCAGCACTGTCCCTGCTGCCATCAATTATCACCTACCTGGACCTCTCTGTATACGGAGAACAACGGAAGTCAGGCTCGCTCATTCCCCGACACGATCTCGATCAGATCTCTGGCGTCGATCGGCCTGGGCTCTTCTGACGGCCGGAAGCTCACGATACGTAGAGTTCCCACTTCGCCGTCGGAGCTGCTTAACGTGGTACATCCGCCACCGTAAGTGAGACACATTGCCTACGATTGTGCCTCGGTACTTTCGAAGAAACGACCGCGTGAATCACGCTCCACGTGATAGCGCGCACGCGTGCTCGTTTGGACGTGAGTACGCTTTCGTGCAAAAGCGAATAGCGGAGTGTGTAAAAAAAAAAATGGTCAGGTTACATTCGTATTTTATCTCTTAAAACGAGATGCAGAAGTTGGGTGGCGAACAGAAGATATAGAAATCAGTTCTATGTCGCTGTTTCTGGAATACGCGATTAATCTCACCGCAATTAATCTCACTGAATTTATTCTTTTATTTTTTTGAAGAATGTTTATCCTTAAAAAGGAATTAGTCTTCAAAGAGATAATTACGATGCTATACAGAAGAAAACGGTTTTACTAAGGTTTTTAAAAATTTTAAGCTACATACAGATCTGAAAATAATTTTGTTCAACGAAAATAATTACGTAGGAATCTCAAGCTTAATGATGCAAAAAGTTTGATATTCTAATAGTTTGAGATCTTACATAATTATTTTGATAATCCAATAAAATTATAATCAAATCTGTATCTACATAGCTAAATTTTTAGATATTTTAGCAAATTGTTATCACGTATATACAGATTTAAAAATAATTTTATTTGGACCATCAAAATAATTGTAACAATTCAAACATGTTACTAGAATATTAAAACTTTCTGTAGCATTGTTATCAATTTAAACGTTCTATATAATTACTTGGATGATCCAAATGAAATTATTTTTCAATTTGTAAATTATTTTCAGATCTAACTAAATTTTTAGGTATTTTAACAAAACCATTCTTTCCATGTATAATTATTAGAACGCTCGTTTTGTGATAATATAAGTATAAAATAAAAAATTTCGTATCTACACGTCTGATGAAGACATGCGTGACGAAAATAATATATTGGGAGACAATTATCGGAGACAAGATTTATTTCAAGAAAAATAATATAGCGCTCACTTGAGATAACACCTAAATTCCATTAAATTATCGAGACAGTTTTAACTAAAAAATTTGCAAACACAATCGAGGCAATCGGTGATCGTTGAATTTTAAATTATTTTCCCGTCGCGTTAAATTAAATTATTTCTTTTTTTGGCGTATTCCTTATCTCCAATTCTAAATACATCATAATCGTAAATTAGCAGCATGATTAAATTGTGTGTCAAAAGCTCTATCGCCCATATGTTTCTCACATAGGATCTAATACTTTGTGTAAATATCCTAAATAAACTGAACCGTTTTACACAACATATAAAAATAAAGCTGTAGCCCGATATATCCTTCAGTAAGAGAGTTCCGCGAAGCAGTTCGAGAGCACATTGTTCAAAAACTATCCAGACGATTATCTCCAAACAATAAAGATACGTAAAATGTTCCGGAATTGTTTACCTATTGCGTGTGAATTGTACCGCAAGTTGTAAGTTTCTTCTTCATTTTGTCGCGTTGATGTAGCACAATTTCTTTACACTATTCAAGGTTAGTCGCATCAATTATTAATGGTTAACTAAATTTACCGTTCCTTTCTAAATTATAGTTTTAAAGCTTTTAAAAATAGAGAATGTGAGGTAGAAGATAAATAAGATAAATTTTAATGTAAAAGGATTAAAATATATGTCAAATTGAAATAATTATGTAATTGATTACATGATTACATGATGATTACATAACAATAATAGATATAGTAAATAAATAATAATAGATTGAAATATATTATGTTTCTCCTCTTTTTAAGTTTTCGCTACTAAAATTGACTCTAGAACATCTAATTTTCTATACAGGTCGCCTTAAGTGCAATTTAGGCGCGATCGTGCTATCAACTAATATTAATTGCTGTTGATTTTCACACTGCATACCTACATTGCAATCAGGACTATAATTCGGAAAGGAGCAAGGGTCAAGTTAGTTAATCGATAGTGTCGATAAAATTGGCTCTCAATTTCATCACGGATAGCTCTAATCAACGTTTGTCGCTATCTGTTTTAAAGCACGGAAGCTGCTGCATCAGATTCATCCCGTGTCCGCAAATTAGAGTCGGGAGATCGAAACCGGTATAATTTCCGATATAATTTCGGTGAGTTCAAATGTCAGTGTGCTATACACGTACGAAAACGGTCTCCACTTGCGAGATACGAATCCACCGTCATCGAAAATTGAATTCATCTATTAATTAGACCGGTCTAGTTAGACTGGTTTCGATTGCTCTGATTAGGGCCTCGTCTATCATCGGGTTGCAGCGGATTCTACGTACGTGACGAGAGATGCGCTACGCGTCTAAGCTCGACGCGAAGCCGTCAGATCTCGTCATCCAGGGTCTGCAATTCCGGCGTATCGTCCCGAAGACGTAAGTGGATAATAGGTGTACAATGTAAGACCCCACCGGTTGTTGTAAGTAGGTGTGCGGTGTGACATATTGTTGCGATTCTGTCCTGCTTCTTCCATTGAAACGGGACAGCGCTTGAAACGATCCGTAATCGTCGTCCTACATTTAGATCTTGTCACATCTCGTTTTTGAAGCAGCGCACACACGGGTCTCCCGTGTGTGAAAACGATACTCGTCTTCATGAGATTCGTTAACGCGAAAAAAGAACGAAACGCTCTGCATAGAGAGAACGATTTTGATGAAATATTTAAAATTTAATTGGAGTTAATGGAGAATTGAAAATAATTTTCTTAAACTAGCAAAATAAAACACTCAAGCATAGTAATACCAGAAAATATCAGAGAGTACCAGAAAATTTATAGTTATTGTAACAATCAGCTTAAATAATATCTAATTTTAAGAATTTAACAAAATTTTTTTGGATTTGTATTTAGTTAAATTTGAGATCGCTTTAAAACATTTGTAAAAATAGGTCAAAACTATCCTTACTCCACTTTGTAGTATACTCCCTTGATAGTCAGTAAATAATCGTAAAAGGCATATAAAGTAGGGTTCAACCTATTTTCACTTCATATTCTTTTTATGACTATTTACTAACTGTTGAGAGGGGAGGGGGGGGGAGATAAGAATAGCTATTTTTATAAATGTTTTAAAGCGATCTCATTGTTTCGTCCAAATTTTATAAATGGCATGCAAGAAACTTCATTTCTTAAATAATTTAACGACATCTGACATGATCGTGGCGATTAGTCAAGAGCCATAACATCATTTGTAAATTTACTTTTTATCAATTGTTAATTTACTTTTGCAAATATTTACTTACTAGAAAAAAATTTGTAAATTTGCAATTTCACTTACTGTGTATAAAAATATCTTTAATAGTAGGTTATCTAAATTATTCATTATAATTGTTATTACATGAAATTTTTTTACAGTATATAAAATAGAGAGAAACCGGAAACATTTTTCTCAAAGTCCTCAAATAATATGCGATACAATTACGTCTATTAATACCACTTTTAAAATCGTAATATACAGTATCTCAAATTAGTTTGTTTTCAAGTGCGAAAATTCTGTCGATCGGTGTCATCTGACACTCGTCTTCGTTACTGTCATATTTACGTTGACATATACGTATATCTTTTTTTAAAAAAAGAAGGTACTGACACACCATATACGAGGCGCATTATCGTATCCGCGATGCTTCCGCGGCGTGGTATATTAGTTTTCTGTTGCGAAACGAACGGGAATGTACACAGGTGCGTCGCGTATATCTTTCAGCATTGTCGACCGCCCTTTCCTGGCCCCTCCGCCGCCCATGGCGACCTGACATCATTTCTACGCTCACCGCACCGTAAAGTACGAATTTACGCGATAAATGCATAAAATTCCTCGATCCCGACGCTTACATAATGCACCGCGCAAAAGTCGGTTTTTATGTTCTATACTTTTTCACGCGACGCTTTTATCACGGTAACGCCGACTGGATTCTTTCCGGTATTGGTTCTCGTTCGTTTGCGTGCGCCCTTCGCCGTGAACGCAAACACGAACGGAATCGGCGAGGTATAATTGGTGATCGTAGGTATAAATCCTACGATATTTCACGTAATACATGAACTGTTACCGTCACTAATCGGTACGTCACGTTATGACGCTCGAAATCGACCGCTGTATAAACAATTACGATGAATATTTAATGGTCGCCATTGGACTTTATGTGAATGCGCGCCATGCAAATGAACCCGTAAAGCACGGCTGACACGTGACGTGCCTTTGTGTGATTTATCGTCAAATAAATTTTTACAATGCATTAAGCACAGTTTCCATAGGTGCATAATACGAGGCGCGAAATCATTAGGTTCTTGAAAGAGTCGTCACGATAGTAATGATCCTTCGCTGATCTATTGTTTCGAGGGAATTTATAGAGACGTACTGTCCGCAAGTGTATCCTTCCACTTCACGATGCGAAGATTAAATTATATTATTCACCTGGTGAAATATTTAATAAAACGTTTATTGCTGTTTTTCCATTAAACTGTCATAACTCGTAACATTTTTCTCGGAGCTCTCTCAATTTTTCTTTCGCATTCCACGCTGTAGATGTCTTTCGTTCGAGCACCGGCTACATTTGCAATATAAAAGCTTGACGTCGTGCGTTGCATTTTTGCAGTTTCGAGGATGACGTTTCTACGTGGACCAGCTATGACGATCTGGACGCGGATCCCGGCGATTATCGGCAACCCAGGAGACTTCATTGGGCGAATAAAATGGAATTCGTTCTCGCTTGTATAGGCTATTCCGTCGGTCTCGGTAACGTCTGGAGATTTCCTTACTTGTGCTACAAAAGTGGCGGCGGTGAGTCTCACGATAAATGCATGAATCTATTACGTAAATTACGCGTAATCGTGACGAGAATATTCAGTTTTACGAAGTGTGAAAGAAGTCTTACAAGATACACAAAAGAGCGAGAGAGAGGGGGGGGGGGAAGAAAAGAGTTCACGCAGATATTGCTTGCAGTTACAAGATCGAAAAAAAAGCAGATGTCAAATAAGCAGACATATCACTACGTGTTCGCCACGATTAGCATTGCCATGATAAGAGCACGCGATTATTTTGCACGTTGCGAAATACGTCAGTGTCGAAACAGCTGACGGAGCAATCAGAATCCGTGATATTATCCTCCAATTTTTACAAGCTTGAAACAGCTTATTTAAGCAACTTTGAAACGCTATGCAATGTCTTTTCATTTAAAACATCTTTTCCCTTTAAAAACATTCTTCAAGTATTTCTTTCTATTCTTCCAATGTTTTATCACGGGAATAACATGACATGAAAACATGGCGAATCGTAAACGATAAATTATTGCACGTATTGAACTAGCAAATGATACTCTTCTCGTAGACGCGAGAAGAGTATTATTATCGAATAAAAATTGCGGGCGAGTACTAGTGTGAAGAAAAAATTACACCCCCGTCGCGGAAGGAACAAATTGAGCCGACTCCTATGTTGAAAATCGCGATGTCTTGCGTAAGCCGAGCTTTAGATTCAGGGCAATGCAGCGAGCTCTCTCGCAATCCCGGCAACGTGATCGCGTATCGTGTTGCCGGTAATTTTCAAAGTCTGGAAGCATCCGGAGCCCGGATGCATGGCGCAATTCGCTCGCGGAACTTGATACATGACCTTGCCGGAACACGGCTTACGCCACCGGGCGCGGTAAATGATTTCAATGACACCGGTGTAGAAATAATCGGCCGAGTATCATCTCGCTACGTGCTCTGCCGGTCTAAATTGAAGAGCCGGAAAACCGGCTCGGATAACGCGATCCGATTTAGACGATTGGAATGATTTATTGTTTCGCTCGGACGACGTCGATCTAAATTTACGCGAAGATTGAGGAGATCAAAGTGGATTAGAGATCTCTCACTTTTATCAGACAAGCGCGTCGATCGCGCGTCATACATGTGATCGCACACTCTGATATCTAGACATAATTTTGACATATTTGACTGTCTTATAACTTTTTATTCTGCCTTCAGTCAAGACTTATATTTCAAACGTTATGATATAAATAAAAATATACAGGGAAAGAATTTTTTATTAAAATATCTAAAAATTTAGATACAGATCCGAAAATAATTTTGTTCACTAACAATTATATAAAAAATTCAAGTAACGCTCATCAAAAAAGTTTTGACATTCTAACAATTAATT
>Ga0157364_1005382_pt1 | contig 13020 bp, 3 predicted proteins | sample AttsexASBM2_FD_111476 | JGI IMG/M metagenome (GOLD analysis project Ga0157364, IMG submission 111476) | Fungus gardens microbial communities from leaf cutter ant in Ribeirão Preto, State of São Paulo, Brazil - Atta sexdens ASBM2 | ecosystem: Host-associated > Fungi > Mycelium > Unclassified ... | reverse complement strand
ATTCACACATTTCTTATTTTCAAATCATTTATTGTATAAATATAACAATAATTTTTTTTTTTAATATATAATAGAGATAAAAACGAAATTTTAGATTTTGATTTAGATTTTGAGGATTCATTGGAAAAAAAAGAACCTCTGGATTTATTCGATTCTTGCGGAGAAATTTTAATTTATCCATTAATTCCATAATATTTATCTACTTATTTATACTACAATATTTTACATTTTTTATAATATTAATAATGATAAGGGTGGAGAAGGAAATATTAAATAGTTACTATTTAAACTATTTAAAATATAAAACAATAATTTCACTTTTTATTTATCAAATTTTCCAAATTGCTCTGAACAAAAATCTTTGCAAATGTTAAACTTTTATTATATATTGTATTTCCTGTTTTCCATTTGTGACTTTTGCAAAAAACAAAATTGTTCACGATGTAACATTACTTAGAACCTAAGCATAAAGATGACCGTAACTGAATCGTGGAACGTTAGTCATTGGTTGACCAAAACATTATGCGTTGACTTACGACTATGATACATTTCATGTTAGTGACTTAGTTACAATTAACCTTGTGCTAAAGCTCTCTCTAAATTCTTCGGAGAAGAATCTTCTAATCTAAAGAATAGAAAATTGAACTGAAAGAAATGTGACTCAATTTTTCAATCTCTATGAATGAGATTTTACTCTATAGAGTGAGATTTTACAGTGACACTTTAAAAATTTTAAAAAAGTATACAAAACAATTTGGCGCCATAACCTACATTTGCAAAAAAATTTGCTTTTTGTGGAAAACTCTTCAATTATGATTTAATTAGAATGTTAACGAATGTTCGACGAAAATCAGCTGAATTCTTATACATCGTAAATAAGAATGTTCCTTTCCGATTAAATTGATCAACAATTTAGATCAGCAATTGTGATTAACACTTTTGCGTGAAATGTGAATTGCAGATGTCGCAATCTGACACATTCGCAGCATTCAATTCCCACAAACGCAATTAATTGTCGCGACTTGAGTAATCATTTCTACAACGATAAAACTCTGTGCGCGCGACGTCCCATAACGGCCCATTATTGCTACCTGATTAATATAAATGATATTAATATTGATGAGAATGCAGATACTTAATTAACTCGATATATTCAATTAAGCCCGGCTTTACCGCGGCAATTTCCCAAAGTTCATTTTCCGCGGAGCCGGGACCATTTTCCAGTTTATTTAGCCGATAACTGTTCCGGTGCGTCGCGACCACCCTATGTAAATTCGGTTACGGCCGCCATGAGACACCTAACCGCCCGAACGAGTGCGCAAATAATGCAAAAATATATAGTCAATAAAGCGAAATGTGTGCGCGGTTACGATTACATGAGCGCTTATGATCCTCATGGGACGCGATATGGCTTCCAATTTGTTGATCTTCCATTTAGTAATGGCGACACTAAAGTGCGAAAGATCGTATTTTCACATTCACTCGAAATCTGCAATTACTCGTCTCTTTGATGCGCAAATTTTCAATTTTTTTCCAATTTTTTATTCCCTAAACTGATAATCGGATCTCTTTCTCTCGAACTTTTTAATAATTTATAGCGCGAGATTTCTGATCCTGTATCGGTTCAGATTCACGCACACCCCGTTCTCTGTAATTCGTGTGGTTTAGAACCATCAAAGCACACCCAGCTGTGCGTAATAAAATTCTGATTTCGATGCCGACATCAAGCCAAAGGTTGGCAAAAAAAGAAAAAAAAAGAAAAAAGAGAAATAACGACACGACAGGTCGCATCCACGGCCAGATTCGACCGGAGACCGTTCCCGCGTACGTCCTCTCGTAAATTCACCACGAAGCGCACACCCTTGTACCGGCGCCGATCGGCGAGAAAATAAATTCCCCGGGATTGCAACCGTACGATCGGGCTTGTATAAAAAGAAAAAAGTTTTGCAAAAAGAAAGGGAAAGAAAGGGAGAAAATTACGCGTTCGTGGTGGACATTCTCTCTTAATCTCTCTCTCTCTCTCTCTCTCTCTCTCTCTCTCTCTCTCTCTCATCCCCTCCTTACCGCTTTTTGTCCACACGAGAACGGCGGTGGAGCATGTAATCGGATTTCAATGACGATACGTTAACAACGTTCGGCCGTCGCCGATCTCGTCGCGTTGTCGGTAAGAAATGAGATTACCTCCGAGGGAAAGGGGAGGAGGATGTGCATACGCCGTTACGCCAGGCATCGAATGATGCTTCGTCTCTTCGATGTACGAGGATCGATAATATCGGGCCAATCGGTATGCAGGCGGTGCAATTGAACCTTGATTTGAGCGAAGCGCGCCGGATAATGTATGAAAATCTAAGCTACCGTCGTATCGCACGACGAATTATTTCTATAGCAATTATGCTGGAGATTATTATCTCGAAAAGCCTTTAACCCTTTCCGGAGCTGATACCAAAATCTGTAACAGATTATTGACACTGGATTTATAAGATCCATTTAATTGATGTTAATTAAAAGGACTAATTAATTTCAAGGAATCACAATAACATAATTCATATAAAAAAGAATGAATATTAATAAAAGGACACAGTCCCCTTCAATTTTGATTTTTAAGTTTTGGATTAAATCCAAACTTAAAATATAGGTGGAAATAAGAAACCGTATTTTTTAATATCCAATATCACGTTAAGGAGATGAAAAGTCTCTTTTTAAAAAAAGAATCGATTTCTTTCTTTTTGAGTGAATTTAAACCGACGAAGATATAAAAAAGTTTTAAATAAAAATTGAAATCTCTTTCAAGTGTATAATAATAATAATGTGTCATAATAATAATAATAATTTCTTTAATAAAAAATCTTTTTATTATTATTATAAAATACTCTTAAAACTATTTTGCTTTTAATTAAAATAATATTTTTTTATATATCTTGATTGTGTTCCTCTGTAAGTATATGTTAATAACAATATCCAAAAATAACCAATTTTATAGATGTAACGTAAAAAAAATTGAATTGGTAGATATTTTTGACAAAGAAAATAATTGAGTCGCAATAGGTGACAACGTCAACTCCGCAAAATTAAATTAGACAGTCTGAAAGGTAAATATGTAACACAGCTTTGATTCTCGGACTTGATTAGCAGACATACATATAATTAACATGTATACGATAAAAGAATCTTATATTATTTTTCGAACGGTGGGTAGAAAATAGCAAGAAATAGTAGGTAGTGCTTCTTTTCGAGCGAAAATTTAACGTTCGTCGGAAAATAGCGCTTGAACGCTGTTAAGACTTGAACAGGCGATCAATTCAACCTCGAAATCAAAATGGAAACCCGCACGGCACCCGTGGGAGATGTTCCCGTTGTCCAAAGGTCGAAGTGCACCGATGCGGAGAAGCGCAAAGGCGAAAGAGTGCGCGAATGAAGGAAGGGGAGAAGGAGAAGTAGGGAGGAAGAGAGAGGGACAAGTGAAGAGAGAAAGAGAGACGAGAGAAGGAGAAAGAAAATCTGCGAAAGTGGCGATGTACAATTCGCTTGTTCGAGCGACTGCGCGGACTAGTTTCCAAACTGCCTGCAGCCCCGCTTAAGTTCTCTCAATGATCCCTTTGTTTAGTCACGGGGGTGGCCTTAATGATCGCTTGTCCCCGGTAATGTCACATTTTGTACGGTTTTGCACCCCTCCTCCTTCCACCCGGTTCTTTAACTATCGTCGTCCTTCTCGTTGGTTTCCAAGCCTCTTCTTTTTGTGTCTCTACGAGTCGTAGACCCGCTCGCTCGCTCGCGAAGGCACCCGCCTCCTTCCTCAGTCATTTACAGTCTCCATCATCTCTAATGCTCTAAACGCCGCCGTCCGTCGTCGGCGTTGTTTCGCTTTTGTCCTCCTCTCGCGTCCGTCCAACCTCGATAGCATTCTGCCTCCTTAACAAGACTGAAATGACGCGCCGCGCTGTGCGAAACGTAGGAGGAATGCAAAAAGCTGTATATCCTAAGAAATAAGTTGAAGATTGAAAAGATGAAAAGAAGGAAAAAAATTGAGGCAGACATTTTTCATCATCAAATATCGCATTCCTGCAAAATGTAACCGAAATTTTTTTCAAGTATTATATGTACAAGCAAATTGTTTCAAAAACATCAGCCTTCAAGAAATTAAGTGATGAAATTGAATTCAAATACTTGCCAAAGAAAAATAACATAAATTAAAATAGGGATAATTTTTAGGGATAAAACATAACGATTACAAAATTAATATTTATATTAATTATCCATAACGAAATTAATATCTAGTTACATTACTTCTGGAAAACGTGAAACAAGCAATTTGTGATTACCTCTAAGTTAACTTATGCTTAATACTACTGTAATAAATAATTAATTTTAAAATAAATATGCAATTTATTTTCCAATCTCTTGAACAATTTTATATTATCTTTTAATATTAAAAAATATATAATTGTTCAAAATATTGGAAAGTAAATTGCATATTTATGATAAATATTTATTATAAAATTAATTATTATGTCACTGTTCCTGCAAGTACGCAAATGTCTTAACATGATAAGCCAATCTATATTTTAAATTGACATTAACAAAGTATAGTGTAACCTGTATTAAAAAATATACGTGTGGATTTAATATCATGCGGTGTTTATGTAATTTTCATCGAGTTAATATTAATATTAATATTAACTTAATGTTAATTAATACTAACAAATGTGAATTTAACATCTTAAGTTTTAAATCTACAGTATAGATGAAATAAATATCAGGATTTTTAAATCCACACCATGTTGATGTTAATATATTAATATATTAATGAGACTTACATAGACATAGTGTTAAATTCATATCTATATTTTTTAGAGTGTAATTATTATCGAATTGACAAAATTAACATGCAGCTAGATTTTTAGTAGCGCACGACTTTAATTCCGCTTCGATTTAAAAATATTCCGAATTTTCCTAACATCTCATATACGTAAAAAATTTCTTAATGTCTCACGCACGTAACAAATGTCATTAAATTCACGCATGAATTAATATTAACCAGGAGGAAACGTTTATAAGTTTGTATAATGCATTTGTAAGAAGATATAAAAAATTCTACAAATACTCTGCTAGCAATGTTTCGATCGCGCTTCTCTTGAATTTTTCGACTAGTCCTTTATAAGCGATTTCGCTGCTCTATGGGCAAAATTTCTTTCATACATTTTGCGCACTTATCGCGGATTTGTCGATGATGATCCTTATCGCTAACCCTCTTCTGTTCCTTTAAACATTTCATAGCCACTCATTCTTCTTGCTCTCGGAGCAAACTTACACGCTCCCCCGATATTCTCATGTTAAGCGACGCGAAGTGCCGTTGCGAATAAATTGCGTGGATAATTGCGCGAAACGATTTTGACTAAGCCCACATAGAATAACGTGGATACATCCCATTAGTCCCAGTCGTGAGATATCACGTCTGGAAAGAGATTTCGAGACTTTCCTTTAATTAACCGTAACTATTTACCGTTATAATCAAAAAGATATAATTAACAGTAGTTTATTAATCCTTAAACGAATGTTATATAAATCGTATCATATTATGTCATATTCATGTGTATCATGAATGTTATTGTATATAAATCATATCGTATTATCTAATTTATTTATACAAATTTAAGGGAATCCTACAGTGAAGCCCGAACTCCGAAGTCATTAGAGATCGCTGTTTTTTCAGCGCATCGACATGTCTTTATATATTATCACATTAATATTTCACCTATGATACGCGCAGTCGAATGTTCGTGTCAATTTTCATCGTGATAAAGTCTACTATAAGTCTAATTATAAGAACTCGACGTTATTTGTTCGTGCAAATTATGTGTTTGTAGATTACTATTTCATAAGTACAGGTTGCATAACTTTCGTATCAAGCAAATGTCACGACTTGACAATTTGAGACGCCATGTTACACTAAGAAATGATAAAAAATATATTAATTTGAAAATTTTTGATCGTTCTCAGTATAAATACTTCACCTCACAAACACATATCAATGTGTATACTTTAATTCTGGAAAAGGATTTTCGAATCTGTGAAAGAGAAAAAAAGTATTTGTTATAGAAAAATTATATGATAATTATATGATAATTATATTTAGACGGTAATACAAACGGCTTTAGGATCTCCTTAAGGCTCTTGACTACTCACTATTTTTGCAACTCTAAGTAGCATTTTGTGCTACTTAAACTGAGGTTAAATGCAAAAATACATATAATAAAAATTCTTGCAAAATATGCAAGAAACATTTTTCAACAAAACAATATTTATATTTGATATAAATCATTTATATTATAAAATATTGAAAACTCTCTTTTTATTTCAGAATAGAATAAAATTATATTATTTTAATTCAATAGCTTTTTTCGTTATTTAATTATAGACACAATTCAATTCCAAATTATTGATTAGCGCAACACAAGAGAAGTTTTTGATGTATCTTACAAATCTATTCTATTAATTGCAAATGTTGTTTTGTTAAAAATTATTTACATTTTAATGTAGTTTTAGTAAGAATTTTCTTTTCTCGCTTCTGTCGTCCCAATTCAAAATACAGTGTGAGAAGGAGCATTAAATTCATTACACATTCTCACTAATAATTTCATGTTTGACATTAGCTTTCAAATTTTATTGGTTAATGTACTGATAAATAAATATACAAATAAATAAAAACAAAATAATAATATGAAAGAGGGCTACAAATCTATATAAAAATGTTTTTAATAGTATACATAAATAGTTAAATCAAAAACAATTATTAGACTTGGAGCCTCTTTCATATTATTATTTAATTTTATTGAGCCTTTTGACATATCGTTTTGAATAAAAACAAAATAATTACGTTGCAAGCACCTACTTTCTACAGCCAATGTTTGTTTTTATAGGCAATTTTAAAAAATTTGTAAATTTCTGAATGTGTATATGTTTGAAATTATTATCAGATAAACAAGACCGAAATATTTATTTGCTGCAAAGATCTATAATATTTTCTATATTCATTCTTAGGCTGCTTTAAAAAATTTGTATCAAAATTCCGGATGTATGTATGTATGTTTGAAAAACTGTTATAGTTCTAAATAAAAGAAAACAAAGTGATTACATTGCACAGATCTATTTTTTGCAATATTCGTTTACAGGCGACTTTGAAAACTTTTTGCAGCGTAGAATTCCATATGTATATTTAAAACTTTCAGAGCGAGAAAATAAAATAATTACGTTGTACGGATCTATCTCCTGCAGTATATTCATTCTTTACAGGCAGCTTTAAAAAATTTATAGCGTAGAATTCTGGACGTGTGTTTGAACAGTCGCTGTCTGTTTCACGGCTTCACAGCGCTTCACTTCCGCGAATCTGCGAATAAGCTGTGTGAAAATTCCGAACGCGATGTCGCGACGCACGAGTCTGATGCCAAGTATTAATCGTCGGAATTGCTAGAGCGGGGATTGCGCGAGACGGCTATAAAGCTTATTTACAATAACGAATGTAGGACTTCTCGTTACAGTTATTTACGTGTGAGTTTATTGCCGCGCCCGTATATAGCACAGCCCATATTTTAATCCCACAGGCTAACTCGCACGCATATCACGCACTTCGCATCTTCTTCATGAAAGCACCCACGTTTCATCGGACCATCTGTTTTCTCGTTACGTAAGACTCTATTCCGACCGATTATCTATTACGCCGCTCCAATATGAGCGCATCGGAGATGTGAGAATGAGCTCTACAGGATGTCGCGAAACAAATAAACTGTTCTTTCCAACATGAATGTTATCGCGATCTTTTCTTATTCATTTGATGAATCACTTGATAAGCGATTATTATTAGTCACGTTTAATTAACATTATACCTAATTATATGCTCTGATAATTATGTTATAATTTAAATATATTAAATATACAAGTATATAATTATTTAAATTATAGTTTAATTGTCGGAACGTTTAACATTAATAATTTAATGATACGTGATACTAATGATATATATCGCTCATTTGCTACAATAACGATATGAACAAATTTTCATTTTTTAATTACTTTTAAAAAAAAGAACGAAAACATAAAGAAAAAAGAAACTAAGAACAATACTCTTATTATATATTTTTAATATTTTTATTCCTCTATAATCAATTAGTCATTACAATTGCGTTTTTAAATTAATATTAAAATTTTAATAATTCAAAACTTATTTTTTGGAAAAATTTTTTTTTAGTTGTATGTCACATAATTTTTTAATTATGTAGCATATTATATACAGGGTGTCCCAGAATAACCAACAAATATTTCGTGCGCAGGTAGAGCGGATTAATCAGGTTTCCGTAAATCGGGAAAACTGGGAAAAATCAAGGAAATTCAAATTGGTCATGGAAAACTGGGAAAAATCAGAGAAAATATAAAAGAATTTTGGACTTTGCTTACAATTTCCTTAAACTGCTCTTATTTCAAATAATTTTTATAATTTTTTAAATATTATATTTGATGTTTATAGTCGAATACTCGTTCAAAACTCATGCACTTTAAAAATATTTTTTTTAAATAATTAAATTTATATTTTATTCAGTAATTTTATTTGATCGCTATTTTTTAATAATATAAACTTTCTTACAATCGTTGATTTTAAATGTTAAAATTTTTTACATTTTTTATTACGTTAAAATTTTTATATATTTTATATTGGTCATGGAAATTTCCTATTTTTATCTGGAAAACCTGGAAAATTCAGGAAATTTTAAAATTCATTTTCTGTGGCAACACTGATTGAATCTGTAACGAATTTTGTCAATTTTGTCATTTTCACATTTAATATAATGTGAAGCGCGCTATTTGCTGATACTTTTAAACTGCTACTTGCATTTCTCATTTAATTTAGTAAATACTTAAATATGACAATTATGTATTATGAGCAGAATAGAAACAGTCCATATCAAGAGAAAATCCATTTTAAATCTGCGCGTGTTTATTCTCTCATATTCTTTTATATTTTATGTTTCATTGAATTTCGGCCATCAACAAACTTCCGTCGCACTTTTTCACATCCTCCATCGTATTTTCGAGAGCCAGGGAAATTCAGAGCGAACGACGCAATTCAGCAGCGCGCGCTTTAAGAAGCGCTAAAGAAAAGAGAGTTCGTGAGCGAAACGGGGAAGCACGGAGACGGGAAGTACGGAATGGTGTGACTGTTCTTTGCGCATGAGATGACGTCATAAAGCTTATTTATACAGTCACACGTGCATGAGGCGTGTGGTCACGGCGTTGTCGCGAATTGTTGCCTCTGCGCGCAGTTGTAACTCTGAAACTCCGCAAACGCGCGGCTCGTACGTGTACTTTTTTTTAAAGGGATCCTAAAATGAAGAGACCAAACTTCAGTAAGATAGCTGTTTTAATTTTTTAATAGAACTTAATTAATTTTTTTATTTAATAGAACTTATATACGTACAATTTGCGTCATCGATACATCACTACGTACTGCTATCAATATCGCGCGCGCGCGCGCGCGCGACACACACACACACACACACACACACACACACACACACACACACACACACACACACACACACGCACGCACGCACGCACGCATAAATTTTCTAAGCATTAAGCTTTCAGCTATTAGGTAAGCCTAATTCTAAGAATTCATTATTATTTGTTCATGTAATTCGTAGTCCAAACCATTCGCATTTTGTACAAATATACTGTAGAATTTTTATATGAAGCAAATATTGGCATAAGTTGACAGACAATATTTTGAACTTAAAAGTGATAAGTAAATTATTTAAATTAAAAAATTTTTTTTTTTCGTTTTCGGTATACAGTCGATCGGTTTGGACTGCGTTGTTTTACTGAGAGAAATGATTTTGTTATAGAAATAAATCGAGGCGAAACAATGTGATATTTATTAAGAAAATGATTAGTTATTATTGCAAATTAATTATTTCTCATTCGTCAATGTAACAAATAATCAACAGTATCATTAAAAAATAAAAGGCTATACATAGAAGTCGATGATCGTAAGATCTGAAATCGTAAGAAATTGACCAATTCTTGAGTATTCTCCTTATACACTTGACTATGATTGATTAGTTTTTTACGACTTAGGACTCCACAATTAGCTACGATTTCCATAATATGTAAACGAGCCTAAAATTTATCCAAAAAAAAATGATTAGATTCTATTTAGGGTGCGTTCCGGGTTAGGCATGAATGATATTATATATCATTTGTCCTTGTTGTTCACCAAACAATAAAAGAGAATAAAACAATATCATGTGTTTCATGCGTAACTCGGAACGCACCCACAGTTTGCTTCTACTAATAATTGATTGATACAGCAGATTAACAGCAATCACAATAAATCAATTTGTTGTCACATATTTACAAATCACTTGTTAAAGAATACTGATGGCTTGTTAAATTAACAAAATTCTTTCTCTCAGTGTTACTCTTTAATTTCGGAAAAGAATTTTTTAATAAAAGTAATTAGAAAAATAGTATTTTGAAAAATAATCGCATTCCCCTTAAAAGGGAATAAACCTAAAACCGTTTGTTTTATCGATTCAATAAGATTTATGCCTGCACATTAGATGAAAGCTCTACTTTTTTGCACGTGACGAATGCATAACAGAATTCTCATTCGATATTGCTCGTCGCATCCATATTATACACATTCCAGAACACGGAGTCATAATTTAATCAAAATGATATCACAGAACGTCATCATGACGTCATTTGATATTTAAAAATTGACTTATAAGTGACGAATGAAGTCATGATGATATTTTCATGATATTATTGTGATTTCTATGTTTTACTTGAGATGATTTAGGACCATACACATCTTTCCATAATAGAAATCGTGATACGTAAAAATTAACCAATCACAGTTAAGAATTGTTAAAAATTGTCAGCTCTGATTATTAATTCTTATGATACGTCTTATGCTCCGAGATTGGGAATTGTGAATTAAGGATTAGATTCAATTAACATTTATCTAATCAGAATAGAACGGATTAAAATTAAAATTATCGAATTCTAATCTTTAATTCCCAATCCTCAATCTCTAACGTATAGTGTGACATAGGCATTAACAACACCGATGAAGATTAGAGCCAACAACATTATTGTAACGCCTTATGTCTTATATCATTCGTAAGCTATAACGTAAGTAAAGGCTGCAGCACACTTTTGCATTATGCATAACGCATAGGTGAATCAACCAATCGAAGTTTCTCTTTTCCAATGAAATGGAAGGAAAGAAAGGATTCTCATTGGTTGATTCTCTCATTCACTATGCGTTATGTATTATGTAAAAGTCTGTATTGCAGCCTTAACAGAAAAGAAGAAGAAGTGATAAGGAGTTATTTTTCTTTGTGTATTGCTTATGTTATGTCTTACGAATGTAAAAAGTAACGCAAAGCTTTACATACCATAAAATGGCATAAGGCGCTACGACACTACGACAATATGCGATGACCTTTATGGTTACTATTACGGAAATTGTGTATGTTGCAGCCTTTACGTTACATATATATTACGACATAAATATCGTATGCACATATATGCATAAATTTTTCTAACGCATTTTTGTATAAATTAGGTATTTAAAACCTGATTATGTTACTTTTGATTTTAAGCGAGGCTTAAAACTCTCTCTCTCTCCCTCCCCTCCCTCTCGGGTTGAGAGAGAGAGAGAGAGAGAGAGAGAGAGAGAGAGAGAGAGTTTTAATAGATATACATAAAGGCTTAGAGAGCTAAAGAGTTTTAAGCCTCGCTTAAAGTTAAAATAACGTTGGTGCAACCGAGCTTAATGTAAGTCTAATTCTAAAAACGTTATTTGTCATGTAAACTATCTATAGTATCCCTTATCCTAATAAGGGATATCCAACGGATGTCATTTTGGGATATCTCAATAATCTATGGATGATCTCAGTTATTCAACGGATCCATAGATGTATTATACAAGTATCCGCATGTGTGAAATCTCATGAACATATTAGATATCCATGGGATATTGAAGGAATTCCAGGAAGGTATCACAAGTATACATGCATGTGTATGTGGTTATTATTTAAAATAAAAGGCAAATGTTTTAGGATATCATACTATGGAAGCAAGAAATATATTATTGTCCTATTATTACATAATGAAATAAAAGATTAATTTGAAATAATATATTGTATATCTTTGTAATTTATATATTCTTAAACTGCATACTCTTAGAGTGCCTCTGTGTATCGTTTCATCCTTATTATTTATCCAATGTTAAACAAGGATAAAGTGATACATGGGGGCGAATGTTTTCAAATACAGACTTAATATAACATTTAATATAATAAAAATCTTTGTAAGCTTCATATGAAATATATCTTAATTGGCATGCAGTATATCGTATCATTTGAGTCCAAAGTAACTATGATATTCTTTACTTCTAATTTTTTAGTTCTTTATTTCCAATTCAACAAATCTTTGCTGTACATCTTTAGGATATTTCTTGAAGAACTGGGTGTTGTGTAGAAAGATTTGAATATGGCAGGATATCTTCAGATATTAAATCTTATGATATCCTCCGAGATTTTACGATATTTTCTTTAGATATTCCGGATGGGATATCCATGAGATCGCTTTGTCAACATGAGACAATTTGGGATATCCTCAGGATAAAGTGTGTTGTGTGGGTATTAGTCTGTAAACTACAATTTTGTAAATAGATTACTAAGTTTTTATATCAAGCAAATATAATGACAACTCTAGATGTCATTGAACTAAAAATCTCAATTACAAAACATTTTTCCGTTTTCAATATAATTTCTACCTCATAAAGTATACCTGTTAATGCATATACTTTAATTCTGGAAAAGGATTTTTAAATCTTAGAAAAAGAAACAAAATTGCGATTAGTCGATAAAACAGATGACTTTATTAGGATCTTCTTAACGATTTTACCGTCCTCTGTGAGCGAAGAAAAAAGAAGCGCGTGTCTCTCTCTCTCTCTCT
>Ga0157364_1005381_pt1 | contig 13020 bp, 4 predicted proteins | sample AttsexASBM2_FD_111476 | JGI IMG/M metagenome (GOLD analysis project Ga0157364, IMG submission 111476) | Fungus gardens microbial communities from leaf cutter ant in Ribeirão Preto, State of São Paulo, Brazil - Atta sexdens ASBM2 | ecosystem: Host-associated > Fungi > Mycelium > Unclassified ... | reverse complement strand
CTCGAAGAGAGAAAGAAGAGAGAGAAACATCCAAAAAACATCTAATCTGAATTATTCCAGTATATCGTATATTATAACATACAACAATAAAAATTCATTAATTTAATTAATCAACATTAGCAATTAAAAATTGTATTCGATAATAATCAATTAATAATCACTAATTAACAATAATAATTTAAAAATTTGTAATTTCCTATTAGTATTTGTCAAATTTATTTTTAGCTATGTACATTTATTTGAATATTTTATTGACTATTGTACATAATGATTTATTGTATGTAATGATTTATAATTCATTCAGAATATACATATTTCAAAAGATCCTTTTAAAGATCCTTTTTCGATAATGTAGCTATTATGCAATATAATTATATAGTTAAACGAATTTATTTGACTATTGAATTTCCTTTTGTTTTGAATTTCTTCAAACAATCGTACCGATTAAATACGATGGATTTAAAAATGTATATAACTGGCGGATATCGGGGAGCATCAATTTCTAGGATCCATCAATCTCTCCTTATCCTTTCCAATGCGGACCTGCGTGTAGAGAGTAATTGGGCTGCGTGACGCACATGAGCTGCAAGACGTAGGACAATGATCTTTTGCCTGTGGGCCTGGCTTGCGCAACGATGCACGAGGGAGCGGCTCCTCTCGGGGCGAAAAGGCCCCCAGCAAGATGACTCTAATGTTTGCCAAAGGATATGTCGTTCATACCGGAGGAGTCAGTTTTGTATTAGATAAATCCTACCTAGATGTTCATGCTCGCTCATCAATCGTAGCCTTCGTTTTCTATTTATTGCATCACGCTGAAACTTTTGAAACGTTTTATCAATTTCTTTCTTTTCATGTAAAATTTTGATCGTGCCCAACAGAAAAGACTGACAAACTATACAAAACATTTAGATTGAAAGTAATGTTAAAATTTTGAAATTTATACTTCTTTGTCTTTATTTTTTATCTATTTTAATCTTGTATTGTTTCTTGTATTAAAAATAAATGCATTAAATAATTTGTTTTTTTTTAAGTACTGATATATGAAACAAAGCATTTTGCTCAAATTCTAATTTTGTCTAATACGATTTCTAAATGAGACTGTAGCAAATAAAATTTCGGAAATGTGATAGATTACCGAAAAGAATCGCAAAAACATGATGCAAGATCGTAAGGATCCGAGAAAAAATGAAATATCGAAATTTAATTGTGTCGAAAACCTTGGCCCGGCTCTAAAATCAATATTGGCGGGCATACGAGTTTTATGCAAATTTTTCCGAAAGAAAACAATGCGGCTTGTCACACGGTGCATATTGCACATAGTTGATAAGATAGAAAAGCATAAAGCGACATTTAAAAAACGAGCAATATCCTTCAACAATAATTAGCAACTCATAAATCAATGATCTCAAGAAAGCGAGAAGCAATTAATTTGACGTCATGTAACAAATGCAAAATAAGGATCACTTATTACTTATATGTATATGTCTATCTTGTTCTGAAAATGACGGAATAATCTAAAACACGAGATAATAGCGAGGATAATTTTTGCTTGTGATAAATTTGAGTTCGTGCAATTACGTAAGCGAACTCAGACGCTCATCATCTGCAAGCGTGGATAATTAATAAGACACTCCCTTATGATTTCTAAAAAGAAGCTTTTTACTTCAACTAATTGCGTCCATTTAATTTTACGTCGTCACTCATCTAATATTACATTGACTTAATTAAATTAAGATGCTATTTTAATTAAACGAAGTTGAACATGGCAAAAATCAATTTGACTGATTATGGGTGAGGCATAATATATTACATCCACAACACATTAAAAATTAACTTATTACCGCTAACGAATAATATTTCTAATATCAAAATATTTGTAATAAAAATAATATTTCGTTTTATCATTATAGAAAGTTTTTGAAATGTTATCTTTATGAAAAAATAGTGTTGGACTCGCAAAAAAAAAAACAATTAGAAATAATTGGAAAAATCATTCAAATCTAACATTGCACATTATTCGTCTCAGCTTTATATAAGATAACCATCTTGATCGATTAAAATTAGAAAAAAATTTATACTTTGCGCGTAATATACAAGGTAATAATTATGATCAATTAAAATTAAAATAAAAAAAAGTTTATATTATGCGTATAAACACTCATTCAATAGTATTTTTCCACAAGAATATTTACACACATTAATTTAAGACTATAAATATACAATATACTGGTTGAAAAACCAGTATATCTTTAAAAAATTCAGCTTTACCAAAACAAGGTGTTAATTTAGTGTGCATTGTGCACGTTGAGATAGACAAAGTTTTAATGACTTTAATTGTCAATATGAAAAATTGTGGAGACTCTTAACCAGCTACACTGAAAAAAATTTATTTTTTTTTCTAATACTAAATAAGTAATAAATAAGCATTTATTTATAATAAATAAATAAATACTGAATAAAAAAATGATAATTAAATGATAATCAAATTAGTAGTTTTTGTGTCAAATAAATATATGTTTACATTTAGTAATAATTACTTAGAAATATTCCAACTAAAATTTATTGAAATTTAATTTTTTTTTTCAGTGTAGAAATCGTCAATGGCAATTTGTAGGAGAGGACCTCTAGGACCTTTTCTTCTCGGTTAACGACGCCAACGATCAGTGTTTTCCGACGATCCAAGTCCGCTGCTATTGCATCTTGCGTTGCGCAAGAGCAAGCTGCTCTCGCTCTTCTCGCCTCGCGTATGAAGAGCCGCACATTTGCGTATAATGCGGGGCGAGATGCGTGCGATTTGCATTCGAACAGGACAGGATCGACTGTGACTTTGCAGATCTGCGCCTCCCTTCCCTCCTTTCTCACTCTTTCAACTTTTCATTCTGTGCTCTTCCCATTCTCCTCGCTCTCTCGTCCTTCGATCTCCTCCCTTGCGCGTGACGTCCCTTTCTTTCTTTCTCTTCTTTTTTTTTTTCTTTTAAATATCGCCATCCTTAACCGGCCCGCGCAAAAAAGATGGTAGAACGCAGAATGAGGAATGGTTGGACTGCACAAAGTTGCAAGTGCATGAGGGATTTTAATAATAACGTTTGCGTAAGTTTTTCGTGAGCTGGGTCTTTATTCTCTCTCTCGTGAAGTCCAAATTAGTTGGATTGTGAACTACAGTATTATTAATCGATGGATTTTAAAAAATGAGATTTTTTTTTAAATTGATAAATATTGGCTACTTTTAATTTTTTGTTGCTATTATTAAGTATTTGTTGTGTTCATACTTATATACTTATAAACTTATAAATTTTTCTGTATAGGTAATTAAAAATATTAGAAAAAAAATAAAAAAGCTTTGATTAAAATTAGAAAAAAATATATAATTCATTTTAATTAAATATAATTGATAATTACAATCAGAAATCAGTTCAATTAAATTAGATCAAAGAATCTGAAGAAGACATTGAAATTCTGTTGATCAAAAAGAGCACTAGATATTTAACAATTTAGTTTTATAATATTTAATTTAACTTAATTAAAAAATTTAAAAGAATACTTTAGGCAAACTATATACGACTATATATCGGATAAATTTGAAATGACGAAGAAGTAGAAAAAGACGAATGTCGGGCGACACAAGGTTGCACGATTTTAATCGCGGGGAATTGCAGGTTTCGCAAGCTAATGAAAAGTGCGACATGCACGACGGCTCTCGTGCTTTTTGCCGGGCCTACATCTCGGGAACACCCGTGTCGCGTGGAAGAATACACGTTTCACGAGCACGTATTAATCTCTAAAAGAAATATTAGCATACTCACGAACGGATGTTATTTACGGCCCATTATAACATAAGAATTATTACGCAAACAAAAAAGATCTAAATAAAGAAAGAGAAAGATTATCGTTACCTTGTATTAATAATTGTTATGTTATATCAATGATTAAATAAATTTTTATCATAAATAATTTATCATAAATAAAACATTAATCATAAATATGTTAAATTACGTTTAATTCTAATTGAAATTATTAATATACGTAAAAGGTAACATTTTTTTATTACGTTGAATTTATATTAAATTTTAAATTTTAAATTTTAATTTTTCCATATAGAAGTCAAGAGTATCAATAATTTTAATCTTTAATGGTCAATATATTTCTTTAATAAGCAAGCATACCAAACGTATTGATGCAACTATACTATGAGATCTCTCATCGCGCACTAGATCCATGATAATTATCTTGAATAATTATTTCATCTAGATAAACATGCGGGCTCTCTCAAATATTTTTTCAGCACTACTCATAATACGTTGTTTGTCCAAGTTTCTCTCTGTTTCTTCCTTTTTTACTGATGAGGAAAAAGTCACTTAATGTTCCTCTATCAATAGTTTTATTGAGCGACGATCAGTTGTGCATAGCGCACTTGTATAAATTATAATTTTTATCTTACAATAGAGACAGAGCGAGACAACCGATCTATAATAATAATAAGCGGCTACACAGATGTCATCAATGTTTATTTTATCATGTTGGCTGCGCAAAGCGATGGTATAACAAAACCGATCGCTATATAGACAATATTATCCATTAGTATGAACCAGACTTTTGATATTCATTTCTCGTTCTTTTGAACGAAACTTTTGAATCGAGAACGTGTCTAGAGCTCAAGCGGAGAATTTTCAACTGAGTCGTCGTTCGAGGCGACACCAACGTGTGATTAAATAATATTTCAAGATGGCACATAGATTATGGCACACAATTGAGATACTTATAATTGGATGTCGAGGATAGAGGAAGAAAAATATCATATAAGTAATTATAATTCTAACATCCAGAATATCAATTTGTCAGAAGCTTACAAAAGCAAATTTTAAACACACAAGTTTTAAAAGAGACATGTATCACATATAGACACACCTGAAAAAATGCAAACGATTTTTGCCAGAAAATGGGATCACCAAATAAAACTTACATCTTAGTTTGAGAAAAATTTATGGTTGACTATTGATTTTAGAAAAATAATTAACTTTAATTTGCATATTCCTAAAATTGTTAAAAGTTTTAAAAAAATAATAAAATATAAAATTACAAATTCAAGTAATATCTGAGAAATTTTATAAAAATATTTACGTAAAAACTGAAGTACAATAAAGAAATTGAATACAATAAAGACTACAGTTAAAAGTCACATAAAGTAAATCACATATAAATAAAAGTCACTAAAAGTAAAAGTACTATTGTAGAAATTATAATGTTGATTGAAGAATTTTATGCAACTCTGATTACTTTTTCCAAAAAAAGAACTAACAAAATATACTTTAGATATAATATAAATTTGATAAACTAAAATGAGCTCTTGAAAAAGTTAAATCTAAGTTTTATTAGACTATTTCGAAATACCAATTTCTTAAAATTTCGAAAAAGTTATTTTTTAAACACTATTTTAAACCCTGTCGTCTCTCCTTCAATCCGAATGTCCCTCCTCGTCTCCTCTTTCCTAGAATAAAAAAATTTCTATGCGATTTATAGAGCATTATATAGACGATTATATCCGTGTTACGAGCTGTCGAAAAGTGAAGCATCAATAACGCACAAACGGAATAATAGTGAGCACTAGACTCTCGAGCACCAGCTCCGGATCTTTCGAGTAGGTTGTCAGAAGCCTCGGGGGCACAATTGCACCATCTCTGGACGGAGTTAGACCCCCTTGGGCGAATCGGCGGCCTTATTTACCCTTCCACCACACGAAGCCCGGGCGGCCCACACATGTACGTCAATTAAAACGTCGCCGTGGCAAAGCCGAAGTTCACGATCCTTTCACGAAAGGCACAGATCGACAGGAGCGGAAAATGGATCGAGCGCGAGGAAAAATGATCGGACGATCAATATAGTTAATTTAAAAAGACTGGTATTTTAATTGAAGAAGACTGGCAATGAGGAGAATTAAATTTGCGAATTAAATCGATGTGATGAATCATTTCGATCAAATGTATTTGAAAAATTCTGCTGGCTTGCTATTATTAATTTGTTTGTACCATTTAATTATTTATCTGATCAATTTTTTGATCTTATTTGTTTTTATATAATTTTTTTAATTCTTAGAAAAAAATATCAAATTAAAGAGTTAACATTACTGTGTAGTAATGTGTATTAATGTCAATGCTAATTATAACAATTAGTTTACTCTTTTACTTTCGTTTGTGCTACATTCGCGAACAAAGTTCGAGTCGGGACGACAATTTATCCCGGGCCTTCCCACGCCCACGACAATAATCGTTAGTGAAAATATTCGAACCAGTTAACGAAGTGACCATTCATCTCTTCGTAATCGCGTCGCATGGATTCTGATTGATACAAAGGAGGCTGAACGAGTGCTCTTCAACAAATCGGCCGATCGTTCGCCGAAAGTTCGCGTGTCGACAGAGCAGCGCGCTATAAACTGTTTCGAGGACGAGGTCAGCTCGCGAATTCGAAAGGACGAACTGCGAGTGCGATTTAAGGATGATTCCCTTCCCCCCGTTGTTTCTCGTCTATTTATCCATCTCAATGAACAGCCGACGATCCGGTATTGCTCATGCAATCGCATATCGAGAGTGCACTTATGAGCAGAAGTGCACGGAATTGTGAGAAACTTGTTGCGAAAATTTGCCTCTGGACGCTTCAAAAGTTCTTCTAACTGACATTTTTATTCCTAAAGTGCAAAAATAGAAAAAAGCACCAATATCTTGATTACTACAATTTACATATTTTTTCAATATTGCTATTATTATTTAATAATGCTATTATTTATTTAATATTGTCTTATTTTGATATTAATATTAATTGTATACTGTTTCACATTTTCCTATATTTTTCTTTGTTACTATATGTGACTCATTTTCTTTACTTCTTTCTCTTTTCATTCGTAATATAAGATATAATAACAAAAAAATTAAAATGACAACACAATCGACGTAATGTGCAAAAAATTAAAGAAATCGAGAAAAACAACTCTCGAATGATGATTTCGCAATTTCTTAGTAAGCCATTTCAGATCGCTACCGATAAGAATTAATCATTTGCAAGGATTGTACGCGATACCATGTAACACACGAGAATATCCTTCATAATATCCGATCAAAACGTGATTAAAGATTATCTCATTTTATCAGTTTATCTTTGTTATCTTTGTTATTCTGTACATTTTTTACAGAACAATGATTTTGATTGAAATACTTTTGTGTATCTTATGCTTTACATAAGCAGATTATCGCAAAAATACTCTGTCGACGATGTTTTTTTATAAAGGAAATTTGCAAGCGAACGTCAATCTAATTTTTATCTACTTTTTTCCCAATATTTTAGTTCATTATTTAATACTAAACTCGCTAATGGTGTCAAATTAATTATTTCTTTGTTTTTGGTAAAAAGTTATTTTGGTATTATTTATGTGTTATAGAATTTATATTTTGTATTCACATATTCTCAATATTCTATATTGAATATCTAATACAAAAAATTGAAACAACTTTCAGAGTCAAAATCATCAGAGTCAAAATTACATCATATAAAATGCTGCGTGTTGAATCTCTTAATCTATAAAAGTCGATTCATGAAAGGAGAGTAAGAGTGATTATCGAATCGCGAAATGCGAAGTGAATGGAAATCCCTGTTTTGAAATGGTCAAAATACAATGTATTAAAAAAGCACATGTATGTGTATGAATGTATATTTTAAAAATATATATTATATTGAGATAAGACAAATTAAAATAAATATGAAATCTGTAGAAAAAGAATTAACAATTATTGTTTGTTATCAATAATCAGTTTTGCATGAATTTTATTATACATATAAAGGTATAAGTCACCTTAATCATTTATCTAAAATAAAAAGTATTAACAATTAATCATTCTTTCAGAATTTATACATCTTTATAAACATAAGCTCTCTCTCTCTCTCTGTAACATAATTCTTTACAAGAAGCGCGTATCTCTGATTCATTCAGCGAACATTTGAAACGTAATCATGATCGACATAGCTCGTTTGGCGGCGCGAAAATCAGGTTTGTACGAGAGATGCTTCGCAGAAAAAGAAAAGGTTAAAATAGTCATTAATTAATTCCTAATCGTGACGTACAACGATGTGACAATATGCGCTTATTTCTCATATATTTGTCTCCGTTAAACCATATACCAACGTCGATTAAAAGGTTGTGAAGAATAATTCTTTTTTCAATATTTTTCAAATTTCACTGTATGTTGCGTAGAATTCTTCAGTCTATCAACTGTTCTTTTTTACAAAATTCCGTTGTTTTATGTGATTTTAATACTTTCCAAATAGAAATATTTTTTTCGAAAATTATGTTTTTGCAGATTAAGTAAAATGTCTAGATAATTAATAGAAAGATGTTTTGCTTTGTGTATTATTGCTTAAGACAGCAACTATTAATCAATAATTTTTTTTTTAATTGTAATTCTATTTAAAGTAAGTTTTTTACATTATAGATTTTTTTACATTATGTTGACTGTAGTGCATTAATTTTTAAAATGTCATGAATAATTGAAATTCATCATTTAGCTGTTAAACATATCACAACTTGGTATTGCAAAACATTTATATACTTGCACATTTTATATATATTTGCACATTTATATATACTTCGTGCATGTAAAATATTGTAAATAAATCAATTACTAAACGGCAAAAATTAATTTTCAAATTGTGTATATTTTTTTGTACAAAAGACAATTTTTTCAAGAAATGCATTTTTCTCAGATTTGGAAAAAGTAAAAAATATTCAAGGAAGCAAAACTGAGTGCTCGCGTACTTACATACGAACACACTTTCACGAGCAAAAAAGATAAGAATTCGCGGAGCGAATAATAAAATATGCTGGATAAATAAATCTCAGTCGACATACGTTCTTATATATTCTTGTCACAATTGTCTTTTATGTATAAATTATTTGTTTCAATAACAGGAGTGCGCACGCACACACACACACACACACACACACACACGCGCGCGCGCACACACACAGAGAAAATAAAATATCCGCGATAAAATGAAACGAACATATCGTAATTTTAACAAGACTTTGGTTCTATTTTTCAATGCGCGAAAATTTACCTCTTTGGCAAATCTGTCTTATTCAAGTTTTTATCTGTTTTTATTGCAAGATATTCACAACACTATCTATTACAAATAATTGTTATGGTTGTATTACCTATTACATTACTATTAGAATTAGAAAATAAATTAGAAAACTAAAATCTGATTTATATTTTATTTTTTGAGTTTTTTATATCAAATATATTATTAAATTATAGCTAATGAGATACAGTTTAAATACAAATATAAAAATTATTAAATCTGTAATATTTCCCGATTTAAAAATTTTAAATGGAATTATTAAAATTAGAATTTAGGAATTAAATTTTAGAATTTTTCTTGTTATATATATTTTTGACTTTTGCATTAGTTTCATTATAATATTAATTTTTTTTTTAAGTAAAGAATTGCAGAATTATTTTTTATGGCAACAAGAATAGTGACTCACCTGTACTAAACTTGTCACCGCCAAACCGAAGGTGAATGCGATGTGCAAAACAGTCGGCGGCGACGTGCTTATCCATGAAATGCAAGAAGCGCAACCTAGAAGGACCAGCAGAAACGTGCCCAGGATCTCGGCGAACAGCATCACGAGGAAATCGAGTTTGGTGACCTCCTCCAGGCCAACGAACTCCTTCATGCCTGCAAAAAAAAAATCGGAGTATCCAGCTGCGATTCAATCCATTTCCCGAAGAACTTGATGAAATTAATCTGCGTCTAACTTTCGTAACTTCAATTTTCGTAACGGCGGTATAATCTACTTATTTAAGAAAATTAACTTTCGTCCAATTTCACAACGAGTGCTTCTTGCGCTTTCTGCACATTTATGGCGAGTGAAGAGAAGAGACGAAATTAAGAGGCGTAATTAAAATAAGCAAATTCATCTAAATTACAATTATCTAAAAAAGTTTGTAAATTCTTAATTTATAAATCATAATTTGATTGTCTCTATTCCGTTAAATTGTACTTTATTTACAGTTCGCTAATTTATGATTTTGTTAGTCATGATACGCGTTTAGATTATAGTCCTTCACAGTTTATTAAATTAATTATTATGTTTTCTATAAATTTAGATTCATTTATAATTTGTTTATTAATCTGCAACTTAGTTTATTAATCGTAGTTTTTGTAGATATAATTTCATAATTTATTTATTGATTTAGTTTGATTTTCGCGGATTAAATTAACTTGAATAAAAAGGGTTGAAATATGATAAGCAAATAAGAGAGAGAAACTAATAAATTTTTATCGCACCCTTGTCAAGATATCAAGAAACATATGTTCAATCTCCTATTGAAGAGCAGTAAAGTGGATATTATAGTTGTGATTAAAAAGTATGATTACTTAAAAGGCGCCGCGATAACATCCGAAGTAATATGTTTGATATTAATTATAGATGAAAGTTAAGACATGTTCGATGTATTATCGTGAAAAATTTCTCGAAATATCTATGAATGTCGAACTACTTTTAAGTAGGGCGACCATTGCGAAATAATATTTGTCCGTAAGTCATAATATTTCTAAATGTTGATCATTAATTTATTTTTAAATATTCATTGATTTATAGAATATTTATATTTTAAATCTTAATTTTATACACAATTTTCGCGTTTTAAAATTTATTGCATATTTAATAATTCATGTAAATTTTTCTACTACCTGATTTTATTATTTTGTCTGATTAATAATTACAATATATATCTCATCTCTTTAGAATATAAATAATTTATAGCTCTAATTTATAAATTTTTGTAATAATACTTCTTTCCTTTTTTTCAAATTATTTTTCATTTGAAATCATTTCATTGAAATTTATCATTTCAAATGTTTAAAATGTTTAGCGCAGAAAACTTTAAAATTACGAATGGAAACGATTAAAAAAAAAATTAAAAGAAAAATCACAAATGATAAAAATAGTGATTCTTACGTAGTGCCTTCTACATTGTTTATATTTTGGATCGCAATGTAGGATCGTGCATGTTGTTTGCCTATATAATTTACTATCTAGTCAACAAACGACGTATATCTTGGTATATATTTATGCATTATCATGACAAGCGTTACCTTGAATCTCAGTCTTGTACAATATACGTAACATTAATCGGCTACTTCCTCTTTTTTATACGGCGTGATCGAAATAAAAATTCAACCGTAAAGATCATAAAAAAAGTTTCCTGATGTGAACTTTTCTGCATCCTCTTAAAGCACATTTAAGAAACTTCGACAATCTATTCTCAAACTTATCGTTAATATATTCTATTTTCAAACTTATCGTTAATAGACTTTTGAGAGAATATCTATAATTAATTAGCACTCCTTTTTTGGTCATATGTCTTTAAATACAATAATTTATAAGTCTATAGAAAATGTTTACTAAATCTTTTCGTGACAATCGAAAATCGCAGCACAATTTTTAATAGAGGAATTCAATGGAAAGTAATTTCAAATGCCAAATTAGAAAATTTTTACAAAAATCTGAAGTAATTTTAAAAAATTATAAAAGAAAAAAATCATCGCATAGTAATTCCTCTATTAAAAATTGTGCTGCGATTTTCGATTATCTGACTACACTTATTGTTAATAGTCCCATTTCTCCCTGATTAATGATCTAATCACATATGCCCTTAGGAATAAAACGCATACGATAAATCTCGTAAAATCAGATTATACATTGTTATAAAATTAAATATTTAAATTTATTCGCGATATGACAAGTATAATTAATCAAGCCTATCTAGCACATTCTCGTTTTTTCATCCTCGATATGATACCTTCAATGTAAAGAATTCTTTTGATATAAAAAATATTTAACATTTAATCATTAACATGTCACATTCACGCCCTGATGAAATAAACTGCAATGTTCATCAAACGTTGACATTTAACGATGTATCAAGACACAGAGATAATCCGCAAACCGCATAATTTCTTTGAAGAAAATACTCGTAGAAGCCTCAAAAGTATTATGTCAACACATCCTGAAGCTCTCTTTAACCTTTTCCTCAATAGCTCCTATATCACGTACCTTTCCACGATTTGCTCATGATTATATTTGCTCCGATAAGAATCTTCAAAACCACTCCCGGTTCACCACTTTCAATTCCTCTCAATCTCCCCGGGAAAATTGATCCTCCACGGCAAAAATGAGTCGATTCCTTTCAATGAAGTCCCCCAGGTGCAAACCTCCTCGGCGACTTGCTCTTCGTGCGTACCTTTTCACCGACCCTCGACGATGGCAGGGTGTTCGAATCGCACGACGTGGAAAGGGAAATTCAGAAAACACCCCGGGATTGTCGAAGAATACGAAGAGCGATGGACCGCACTTCCTACGCTAGTCCCACGAGTGGTACACACCACGTGAGAGTTTCTGGACGACGTACGCGAGTTTCGCCTTCATATATCGCATTCGCCGACCGGCAGCACGAGGTCCTCCCTCTCCCCGAGCGGTATTCGCGCGCGCGCGCGCGCTCCTCTTGTCACCTCTTCTTTTGAGGCCCCCAGCCGAGCGTGCAATCGATCTGTGTTCGAAAACTTATCGAGGAAGAAAAGGAAGAAGAGAAGCACATTTGCACAGGGATACAATCATGTCGATTCTGTCACTCTCGATCCGGACGCGCGGTGTCCAGTCGCGTAATCGCGATGCGTGCCCTTGACATGCAGCTGAAACTATTAAGTCCCCAAGAACGACAGGTCATGATAACGTCAAACGACGTTAAAATGAATCACTGATTGAAAAGTGACTTTTAATAATCATTTTGGAGCCATTTCAATATCATCATGACTTTTTGTTTTGTCAAAAAGTCATGATGATATTGTTTGAGTCAAAATGCTAAAGAAGTTTTTTATGAAGTCAATATAGCTCTCTATATGAGCAGACAGAAGTAATTAAGATATAATTAATTAAATATAAATAATAAAACATAACTAATTAAAATTAGT
>Ga0157364_1005380_pt1 | contig 13020 bp, 10 predicted proteins | sample AttsexASBM2_FD_111476 | JGI IMG/M metagenome (GOLD analysis project Ga0157364, IMG submission 111476) | Fungus gardens microbial communities from leaf cutter ant in Ribeirão Preto, State of São Paulo, Brazil - Atta sexdens ASBM2 | ecosystem: Host-associated > Fungi > Mycelium > Unclassified ... | reverse complement strand
ATATATTAGGTGTAGTAAAAAGAAATCCATTATTTTTCCATTCAATTTCATACAAAAATAATGGATTTCTTTTTACTACACCTAATATATAATTATATTTATATTGGTGTGAAAATTAGTAACAATCAATACAGTTTTATTGTTAAAATATTGATTAGCTTCGCATTTCAAAATACACATGAGAAGTTACAAAATAAAAAAAATATTTTAAAAAATATTCGGAGATTCAGAAAGCACACTTGAAAGAGCTTGGAAATCTCTAGGAGATTTGCATATTTGATTTATATACGCCAATTTTTATAGGACTTCCGAACGTTTTCTTATGAGAAATAAGTCCATCTCGTGGCGAGATCTTATATGAAAATAGCAAGTTTTGCTCGGTTTCTACTGCCAGGCTGTTATCAAGTTATGTCAGCAGACTCTGCTCAGTTTCTGCTCGCAATCTGTTATCAGATTTTGTCAGCAGGTTTTGCCCCGGTAAAAAATTTTCATACATTAATATGTATAAATATGTATAAACATACATAAATATTCATAAACATGTGTAATTATATATGAAATATGTCCATACATATTTATACATCCCTCTTTTTTTTGTAAAATTATTTTTTAGTGCAACAGAAATAACAATAGTAATGTGAAAACATAAAAAATAATTAAAGGAATTATTTTCACGTCCGTTTTAGAGAAAAACAAGTTTGGAAAAATGTTTAAAAAAGATTGCTTATACATAATTATACATAATTTTATATATAATTATACATAAGTAATTTTTTACATTTCTTCAAACTTGTTTTTTTTTCTAAACTAAACAATGTGAAAATTACTCTTTTAATTATTTTTAATGTTTTCATATTACTGTTGTTATTTCTATTATACTAAAAAGTAATTTTACAAAAAAAAGATGTATAAACATATGTATGGACATATTTCATGTAAAATTATGTAAATTATTTAATAAATATTTATGTTTATACACATTTACACATGCTCATACATGAAAAATTTTTTATTGAGTGCTGCCAGTCTGTTTACATAGAATGTTAACAGGTTCTGTCGGCAGAATGCAACATCAATTATAGTCAGTCTGCTAACATCTTTTGATCAAATCTGCTACTAGTCTGTCTACATCCTGCTAATATTTTGCTATCTGAGTGTAACGAAAAAGTAGAACGAAAAAGTAGAACGAAAAATATCAACAGCATGCACAGGTTATATTCGGTCAGATTAATAGGATCTTTATAAAAAAATGTGAGATGAGAGATCGACAGATATAACAATCTCTTAAATAAAAGGATTTATTATAATAAAAGGATTTATTATCAGTTATATTGTCAGGAAAAGCATATGGATCTCTGGAGATAGTTACAGGATCAAATATACTTTTCTTTTAGTGATCACTAAAAATCATTAGTTTATTTTATTATAATTTTACTTAATATGAGAAATGAAAAGCAAGCAACCATGCATACGTGACGAAACGCGATATCAACTTATCTATGCCAACCTTAATACGGAAAATCTTCTCGCGGCAAGTTCTATGATACGAAAATCTTCCCACAGCTAAGTTCTACAATACGAAAATCTTCCCGCGGCTAAACCCTATGATACGGAAATCTTCTCGCGGCTAAGTTCTACGATACGGAAATCCTCTCGCGTCTCAGGAATTCTCTTTCTCACATCACGCTGGCTCTGCTGTTCCAAATCTGAAATCATCGTGTAATTGTTTCAATCCATAAACTTGCTCCGAAAAAATAATGATAAATCATAGAAATAACGGCGTTGTTAAATGCGATAGATTAAAGTCACTAGATTTCTATAAGGTCGGTATTCAGTCAGATCTTCGAGTGAAATCACGGAATAGGACTGTGGAATAGAGAATGCGACATTGAAGCAACCAATCAGCGTTATTCTTCACTTTCTCATGACACAAATTTTGTATGCTATGTTCACATAATACATCAAAGAAGCATCCAGGATGAATATATATAATTTAAACACTACTAACTTTATATTAATAATTTACTTATTAAAATGAAATATAATTTATCAAATTGTAAAAACAATTATCACTGTTGTAGTATTTAATGTTTTACAATTAATATTTACAATATATTTACATATTCATAACAATTTTTTGAACTTTAACGTATTTATTATTATTTTTCCGCATCGTGTAAACACAGCACACAAAATTTGCGTAATGGAAAAGTGCGGAAAAGGACACACTGAAATCGCACGTAATGCATTTTTTTATCTTGGTATTTATATTTATGCATTCAGATTTTATTTTGCTTCATTCGTCTCAACATTAAACAATTTCATCGTATCAATCAACATCCAATTATTTTAACCTCTCAAAATAGTATATTATGACGCACTTTCTATTCCGCAACATCAAATGCGGAATAGCGCTAATTGGTTGCTCCAATGACGCATTCTCTATGCATTCCGTAGTCCTATTCCGCATCGTGTGATTTCATCTTTAAGATGCGGTCCCATAATGCGGAATTGGCGGAACGCTCGTGATTGGTTATGACTTTCCACCGTTTTCTGTTGCGCAAATTTATTTTTTTTGCGGATTTCGCCGATGCGTGTGTGCATATGCATATATATACTTACAAAAACTAACCTCATTAAGCTGGTTTAAATAAAGAAAACTGTTTCTTACAAGCGCATGATTAATCAACATGCAGAGATATATTCGGATTCTCATCTGGATGTTCTCCAGATGTTATGTCCTTGTTTAACATTCGTTTAAATAACAAGAATTATATCTGGGTAGCACTCTGGTAAGAATCTGAACATAATTCTGAAGGTAATTAATTGAGTTTCCAGATAAATACAGTCAATGTAATCAGAACGAATGTCGTATATATAGTATAGAGAAAGGCGAAAATGTAAATAAAAAATGAGTACACAAAATGAAATCTGGGCAATGTCTGTATGTGATTTCCGATCCGCAAGAGTTTAGTTTCCTATGTCTCATTGAGCGGAACTTGTAGATATGTAATTAATGTAAGCCAATAACAAACGCTATTCCGATAGATCTAATGAAAGTGATCTATGGGAAGATTCTTGTGATTGGTCAGCGTTAATTGCGCATTCCGGAAATTCCGCTCCATGAAATATAGGAAAATACATTTTAGCAGAATGGAATCGGCAGAATGAAGCCACGACCAATAGAATTCCCTATAATCAAGACTTTAGTCTTAAATACGGTCATAAGAAATCACGAATCACTCAGAAGGCTGCAGCGTCTTAAGACATTACTTAAGACAGCCTTGAAATAAGAATCGATTATAAATACTGGCTTAAATTATCGCAAATTTACATCCATTTTGACGCGAAAACGCCATTTCAAATTTATGCATTTATGTACACCAACGGCATATATATCTAGATCAAGCATTCTGTAGCTTGAAGTCGAAAGTTAAGTGATCCATATTATCTCATTTTATCTTGCAATGTACTCTTTTCAACCTTATTACACCGTTCGTCTACACTTTCTGCGACTAGTGCTGCTAAGAACACACAACCTTTCTCATATGTATTATTAATTTCATTGATTCAAAATACAATACGAAGAGAGAAACACAAAAATGACAAAAATGTATTGTATTTGTGAATAATATATAATCCTGCCACTTGTTAACACTAGCGACAATCATAAGACGTTTAGAGAATCCCGCTACAGGATATCAGTCAAAATGAAAAGTGATAAATTTCTCCATTAACTTCAATGGTTAAAATTTTCACTTCACTTTTCATTCTAAGAATAAAGTTTCATGATTGATACTCAGGTTTCTCTCTAGTAATAGTAAGGCCGTAAGCAAATTAATCAATCACATTCGAATGTTTTGATACGTGGATCTCGATTTTGATTGTGATTGATCGATTTGCTTGAACCACGATTAACTGCCATTAGAGAGTCTGAGGGAGAGAGTGGCAAACTGCTTCTCTTCTGGTCATCAAAACTCCATAAGTACGAAAGAAGGAGAAAACTGGTCATGTGACCCTCATTCTGAGTGGACGCATTGAGGATGCATTCCATTTCACGCATGATGAGCATAGATCTGTTTTCTGTAGCTGAACTACTGAGAATATAGTTTGCATCACGTGCATTATAGATTTTCAGTATCGGCAGTAAATTTTGGAACACATCCTAAGGTGCTTTTCTAACTCTCTAACTGCCATCGCGTGCGTTTCGGAACGCGTCTCTGGTTGGTCATGCTTCGGGTCATATGACCGACGTTACGCCGAGTGTTGGATGTGCTGTCGTAGGCGTTGACCGCTCTTCACTGAGTCTCGTGATCTCAAGTTCTTGCGAGCCCACCGAGCATCTTTAAGGAAGAAAATTGAATCATGGCTCTCAGCGATGCAGACGTTCAGAAGCAGGTGAGGAAAGCAGCGAGGAAAAATAAGTCTCCTGTGTGACGCATCCTTCCGTTCCAGAATAATCCATCCTTTTCCCCATCTCGCCATCGCCTCCTTCGAGCTCAGCATTGTACTCTTGCGCTATTAATATCTTTTCGATTATTTATTGTTACGCTAAAACGTTAAAACTACCTTCGTCAGGTACATTTCCCAAGAGAGATTGTACATTTTCTCAAATATTTTGGATTTTCATAGCTGCTTCAAATCGCGATTTTTGTACCAGAAGCCGAACGAAGTGAGAGTAAAATCGAACAAATGAATGACAATGAAAATTAGACAATAACTGATATCTCATCGAAGAATTCTTTAGTCATTTTAATATCTGTGAAACACAACATTGAAAAATTTAGTAATTAAATTGAAGTCCTTTACTAAGAGATATTGCAAATAAAGATTTGAAGCTAAAAAAAAAATGATATGACTATAGATCAAGCATATGATGGCCTTCATAGAACAAGAGGCCAATGAAAAGGCAGAGGAAATAGATGCCAAGGCAGAAGAAGAGTTTAATATTGAGAAAGGACGTTTGGTACAACAACAGCGTCTCAAGATCATGGAGTATTATGAGAAAAAAGAAAAACAAGTTGAACTGCAAAAAAAGATGTATGTATGAAAAATTATTTTATTTTATTTTATTTTATTATGTGTATATACTATACATTGTGCGTAATGGGTCAGGAGACTGATAAAAGTGGTCAAAAATTGCTTTTGGATTTTCGCTTAATGAAATATATTATAAGAATCAAATATATAAGTTAAAATATTGTTTGTGAAAGTTTCAAGTCAATTTATCGATTAATTTTCTATTGCTAAGTCTTTAAAGTTTAAAAGTGCGTTTGAGGACGACAAATGGTTGTCCTGTAAATTTTCATAAATTTCAGTAACAATTATAGATTTAAATTATACATCAATTTCTTCATTTTATTATGCATATCTATCATGAAAATAGTACAGAAAATGCATAAGAATGCATAAAAATATATATCTGCAAGCAATTTTACATGTATTATCTCTTATGTTTCAATTCCTATGTTCATAATGCCAATATGCCATACTACGATGCACCATGTTTAAATTATAAAAATGAGCTATTATTGTATTGCTCTCAGTGTACGTGAAATTAAATCAGCGACTTTTGTGCGCTTTTGGTTAATTCACAGAAACTGTAAATAGTCACAGAGCGTATACATGGGAAATTGGCCCCCGTTTATTATACGCATTGACTGCGTTCAATGGACTCAACAGTTAAGTGAGTGCATTGTTATTGGTATATTCTTTTAGATTATCCAATTAGCATTTTAGAGTATGGTCAACGCGATGCTGCAAACACTTTGAAGCGTTTTTTAATTGGTCAGTTTATAAAATTCTTTCTTCTAATTCTTCTAATTAAATCCATCAAATGCTTCAAAGCATTTATAGCGAGACTTTGACAGCCTTAGATTTGGAAGAATACATCAAATAACAGCGAGCGCTCACTCAACTGTGACTTGAATCCGCTGAATGCAGCCATTCTTTATGTATATTAGTACGTTGAAGCATTTTTTTACATTGACTGAAAATTTATATATTTCTGAAAATTGTTTATTTAATTAATTTAATTAATATGTTTAATATGAATGTATTAAAAATTAATAATTCATATTTAAATAATAGAAAATATATCAAAATCGATCATTTCTCTTATTAAAAAACTTTACTTAAATGAATATAACAGTAAAATTTATCGTACTGTAACCTTCCCATACAGCACACTTTATTTCATGGTGGAAAAAATATAAGATGAAGTACTCTCGTGGATGCACAGGAGAGTGAATTTGGATAACATTTGATTGGCTGTTCCAATATAACTAGTGCTATTATACGCAGGAAAGTGCATATTAGGGAACATTTATTTAATTGGTTATTTCCAGTATTGCTACCGTCAAATTATGCGCAATGTTTCATCTTATATTCTTTTCACCTTTATTCAAGGGACGTCTTAGGCAATTTTTTGGACATATGGATAAGTTCTCTAATATCACTTTAGAATAAAGAATAATATAAAATAGAACTCCTAATAATTGTAAAAATATAATACAGATTTAAGGAGACTACTTTGGAGTCAGCGCAGTAAGAGGAGCGCAATCTACACTTATATAATCATTAATAGTATAATATGTATTAATCATTACATTCTTAGACGTGAAACAGTTAAGAACATTCGATACATCTTGATGATTTTTAAGTTTCATCACAACATGTTTTATATAAATCTTTTTTATTTATTCAATATTGTAATTTACTTAACTGCAGTGTTATATGGAATTGAGAACGCAATCACTTGTTAATCAAGAAGACAGGCATCTTCTTTGTATGATGTTTGTGCTTTTCTCACTTTCCGATTAGATAGAGAATATTCTTTATTAATGTATTAATTATATATTTGCTGCTGAAGATGGCTAAAACCGATAACCGAAAAGTTCAAACTAACATCTTTTAATACAATGCGCTCCTCTTATCACGCTGACTCCAAAGTAGCCACCTTAAATCTGTAGTCTCTTAATGTCTTTAGAACATCTCTTGAAATTGTGTATGGATTACGAAAAAAAAACACTTGTTGAACCATGCTTCCCGATTCCAGACAAACGCCAAACATTTGTTTTTTGTCGATCTTTCGTCGCGCGTATTCGTGGTAAAAAGCTTCCAGTTTTCAGAACAACATGAACACTACTAATACTGTGATGACGAAAGAGTGGACCTTCCCACTATTGATATAACAGCCCGTCTTTCCTAAATCATTTGCTATATTGGATCCGCCATTTTAAATTTCTAAATTTTGAGTTCAGATTTGGAACAGCCTCAAAAATCCTCGAGTATCAAATTTGACAGCAATTGGAGCATTTTTATTTAATTGAATAATTTTGGCCACTTTTTCTGGTATTCTGGTCCATTGTGCATTATATTAATATCATACAGAGTGGGCCAAAAGTCTGGATACACCTAAATATCTCATAAATGATACGTTTTAGAAAAAAATGTTTCTTACAAAAGTTATAAGACTAAAAAAACGCATTCAATGATAGTAATTATTTAACCTAAAGTGTTGTCAAAGTTAAGTCAAAGTTAACATGAATGTTTTAATTGTTTCTCTTATTTTCATTTTTGCACTGAAAATTCATTTTTATGTAAAAATGTATTCAGAACATCATTCTGAACATTCAAGAGGTTTTAGCCGTTGGATATCTTGGGTAATGCTAATGTCGACGATACTGTAACTTTCAAGCTTTATAACTTGTACTTAATGAAAAAAGTACTTAATGAAAATAAACTTAATTATAGTTTGGAAAGCTCTTGAGATAAGCTACAAGAATATGTAATGAAAAAGAGAAAGTTCCATTTAAAAAATTCATGTTGACTTTGACTTAACTTTGACAACGCCATCCTAGATCAAATAACTACTATCGTTGAATGCATCCTTTTAACCCTTACAACTTTTGTAAGAAACATTTTTTCTAAAGTGCATCGTTTATGTGATATTTGGTATCCATACTTTTAGCCTACCCTGTATAATATTACATATTTTAATATTAGCTTTATCTTATTGTGCGTGCGTGCACATGCGTACACGCACCTGTGCAAACTGTTAGAAATTATTATGATAAACTTATAATTTTAAAGGGATCTTGAAATCATCTGTGTTTTATCTGGAGATGCGGTAGTGGCTCGGCTAAGCGCGCGCAGCAACACTGCCATATCGATTATCCTTTGAATGAGTATTTTTCTAATTGCCTTTACAGATTTAAAAATTCTTTCCTCCTTTCATAATTAAAATATAAATAGTAATGCACTCCAAACTGGTTGACTTAATGTCGAAAACAAAAAATAGTTGAAAAATAATCTTATTATTAGCTTCTGGAAGTCAATTGTGTAATTTTTATCCTATAACAGAAATGTGGAAAGCAAGAATTTTTAATATATATGTGTATATGTACATATTTACATGAAAATTTTTACTATTCTTTACATTTCCTCGAAATAAAGTTACATGATTGATACTCTGACACTAACTTGTAATAATATATTTATTTATATATTTTATATTTACTTTATATAGTTTCCATTTTGTATGTATAAAACTTCCTTGGTTTGGACTAAGTATTACATGAACAATGTTGAGATCTTAGAATTATATTTAAATACTTAATATAACTGAAAAAATTGGATCCCAGTATCAGGAACATCTTCTGTAAAGTGTCCTATTTTTCTTCTTGTACTACCTATTATAATAAAATTGTTTGGTACCCTTTCTATGTTGGAATAGTGGGAAATGAATTGGCGGATAAATCTGCTAAAGAAGATGCTAGTGAGAACCTTACACTTCATAACAGAATTTCACTTTTAGAGATTTTAGTTTGACTACGAATATAATATGAAGCTGATGCAAAATTTAAAAAAAAAATTCAATAAGAACACGGGTAGTTATTACATGAATTATTTTAATAGAACTAACATTTTCTTTTAATAAATGTCGTCTAGATAGATCTAACTTAAATCTAATCATCCAAATGATAATGGGATACGCTTGGACGAACAGCAGAAAATTTAAATTGGGCATGATCGAAACACCAGTACGTCTGTGGCGAAATCCTTGGGAGGGGGAGGGATATTAACCATATCATGTGAAAGTGTCCATTTCTGAAAAATGACAGGAAGATCCTGGAGGATTACTGCTTTTCAACTAAGTTAATGTCTCTTTTTTCATTTAAATATGTAATGGCGAGCTAATCGTGAAATTATAAATAATGTCCTTAAGTTCATTTATCTATGCTCAAGATAAACTGGGAATTTTGTTTTAAACTTTCTTTGAGTTTTCTTTTGTAAATGAACTTTGACAAGAAATGCTCCTTTTCCTCATCGACATATGGAAGCAATGAAGAATTATATTAAAGATATGCACTGATCTAACTGGTCTTTTCCAGCCCAGTGAATTTTTATTGGAAACGTGATACTTCGAACTCTATAAGTGAGATCCACTAGCCAAAGAAGAAGAAGATACTTAATATGAAGGATTAGTTGGAAAATTTGTATGCGTTATTGATGTAGTAGTATATAGTAACGTATCAGTAATACATGAATCATATGTATGCAAGTCCTTATTTAAGTCCTACTCAATCGATAAAAAACAAATGATTTTAGGATCTCTTTAAGATTTAATTTAATTTATTTTATAAAAAATTATAAAAATCTAATATGCGTTTGTATTTTATTTTATAATTTTATTAATTGTAGACAATCTTCAAACATGCTTAACCAGGCACGATTGAAGGCTTTAAAAGTGCGCGAAGATCATGTACGCAATGTTCTTGAAGAAGCTAGAAAGAGATTAGGTGAAATAACTCATAATCCTGCGCAGTATAGAGAAATTCTCCAACTGCTGATAATCCAAGGACTTTATCAAGTAATATTTTTATAATTTTATTTTGTTATTATCGTGTGTTACGTTGTTTATCATTTTTTAATCTTATAAATAATTTTATAGTATAATTTATATTTTTACAGCTAACAGAATCAAACATTACTCTTCGTGTTCGTCAAGTCGATCTGCCACTCGTAGAATCCCTTATTGACAACGTTCAGCAGCAGTATAAGCAGAAAACTAAGAAAGATGTTGTCTTGAAGATCGATTCTGATAATTTCTTGCCCACAGAAAGCTGCGGAGGTGTGGAATTATTAGCATCCAAAGGTAATTATATCGTCAAAATATATTTTTTGTTGTACTAAAATTATTAATTTTAATATATTAGGTGTGAGAAAAAGTTCGTGGTGTTTTTCCCGTTAGATGGCATTAAAAAATGCGCCACGAACTTTTTCCCACGCCTAATATTTTGCAAAAATAATGAGAAATATGTAAAATATATCACGTAAATTTTAGTGATTTGAATTACTTATACAAATAACTTTGATTTTAAAAAAGTAATTATATTAATTGCTGAATTAATATTGCATACAAAATAACTTATTGTTCCACAGGACGCATAAAGATTAGCAATACTTTGGAGACCAGATTAGAGCTGATAGCGCAACAATTGATACCCGAGATCCGTTCTGCCCTGTTTGGACACAATTCAAATCGCAAATTTAATGATTAAGCTAGTTTTTCTCGACAATTGATTGACTCTCCAAAACATTCCTTTTAACAGCAAATTGCTATCACATTATTATGTATTATAGAATAAAATTAGCATACGACACATTTTTTGTCGAGATTCATGCCTAATATTTTCAATGAAAGTATTTGATCAATTGCCGTGCAATATTTATCGTTGAAAGAGTCGTAAACAAATTGTATAGTACTCATCACAAATATCCTTTTATTTTATCCCTATCTTTCTGACAGACGGTAATCATGAACATAAAGTGTATAGAGATGAAATATTTCGTGACATATTCAATATCGATTCAAAATTTCTGTTAAAATTGATCACAAACAAGACAAAGTGTACTTTCTCAGGATAGGAATGTTAACGCGATTGAAATGTATAATTAATAATTAATGTTCTTGACTGCTTGTGTTAAAAAGAATAGCAAATGCAATTGAATGTAGTACAGTCAGTATATTGCAAAATCATAATAAACAAAAGTATTGAATGTGTTGCGCTTTATATGTGTATAATACATTTGTATACTTATAGAGCATATATCAGTATATTATGTACATTATGTATAATATAATAATGTATTACAATAAATATATGATTCGTTGTTGTTGTAAAAATACTTTTTAAAAAATTTATTTCCACAAATCTAATGTCATAACACTTAATATTATATCAGTAAACATAATCCATGCAAATACTTATATACTATTATTTTGATTTAACATTCTTTACTTCTTAACTCTTAGTAACACTAACTAAAGATAAAATCTCAGTAATAAATATTATGTTCATTAATAATTAATAATTCTACTATAAATGCCATTTTATTTCAAAAGTTGATTTATATATTTATTGCTTGTATTTATTTCTTTAAGAACGTGTATATTTCTGCAAATCTACTTATTTACATTAGTAAATAGTACACATTAATAAGGCCTTTTTAAAAATTGATCAGTCGCTTCTATTAAATTACAAGTGACAGCTATATATAGTTTCTAACATGATGATAATTTACATGTGTGTTTTTAAAATGTTATTACACGTAATAAAGAATGTATGATGTATAAGTAGTTATGCTTACAATACAAAATGAACACAATGTATGTAAAATGTATTAAAAAATTTCAGCTATCTTTTTATTACACGTTACGCAGAGATATGAAGATCGATACATGCTTCTCCTTCGAGATCTAAAGACTCTGGAGTATCTGATGGATTAATTTGTTCTCCATCAAAGTAAAGCTTTAAATTATTCTCCTTCACACCAAATTGCTCGGCGCAATTAGCAAATAGCATCTTGAACGGTTCATCTTTCTTAAGTGGAATAGTCAAAGACTGTTTTTTGTTCGCTGTTTGTACTTTAATATTACATATGTCCTCATCATTGCTCTCATCCTTGGATAGTGTATTCATACCTGGATTCACTATCCCACCATCTGCAAGTATAAAGTAAACATTACATTATTGTATTAAAATCAACGACTAATTTATACAAACCAAGTATATCTATAATGGAAATTTCGAGCGATGCAGGTGTATCGGTGTGATGGACAATTTTATCCTTCTTCATGATTAAGATTTCATTCACGGAAACTCCTTCTAAATTGGCATAATGCTCAAAAATACCTTTGAAATTATCATGCTATAAAATAACAGAAAATTATCTTCACGAATATGTATTAAATAAATGATAAAAATAATTATATGAAACTACAATTTGCCATATATTACTAGTTCACACATAACTGAGATACATACTCTACGCATACTTAAACGATCAATTCTGTTTGATCGCCAGTACACTTTTATATTTATTTCATAGTTATCATCTTCGATGTAACCATCATCATCTGAAAGTGCAATTACATCATCTGAAAGTGCAATTACATCATCTGAAAGTGCAATTACATCATCTGAAAGTGTAATTACATCATTGCAAGATTCGGATTGCCTTTCTTTTTCCATAATTTCCACATTGTACTTTAGATCAATAGGCAAACGCTGAAACATTGACATAAAAATTATGCAATATCATCTTGAATTAAACATCGATGCGTATAGATTACATATACAGAGTGTTAAAGAATATAATATTTGAAACAATACTCGAGTGCAGATAGAGCGAACTAAACTCGGAAGGTCCTCTACATTTTGCAATTTTCGTAATAGTTAATTTCTAAAGATCGCTGAATAAACGCATAACAGTCCGATATCTATCGCCAAATGCAAACGCGCGGTGAGATCAACGAGTTGTTTTTTTGCTATTGTGTATAACTATTGTCGCTTGTATAATATAGTAAACGATTCCCCACGCGCATGCGCGCCTAGATCATAATCAATTGATGTGCATTTGACGATAGGCCCAGATACACGCTTATTAGGCGAAATCTTTAGAAATTAATAAATCTCGTTTTATCTATTACAAAAATTGTATCAAAAAAGAACT
>Ga0157364_1005379_pt1 | contig 13022 bp, 4 predicted proteins | sample AttsexASBM2_FD_111476 | JGI IMG/M metagenome (GOLD analysis project Ga0157364, IMG submission 111476) | Fungus gardens microbial communities from leaf cutter ant in Ribeirão Preto, State of São Paulo, Brazil - Atta sexdens ASBM2 | ecosystem: Host-associated > Fungi > Mycelium > Unclassified ... | reverse complement strand
TTAATTATATATATATTTTATATATATATATATATATATATATATATATATATATTAATTCATTAATATACGATTCGCTTTTTAAAGAAATAAAAATAGAGGAACAGAATAGATTTTATGATAAGAAACTAGAAATAAACATGCTACTCATGTTTGTGAGCTATAGATTGTTGTTATATATATCTTTTACAAAAATTTGCAGCTCAATCTACTATTGTTATTAATAATAATAGATTGTATAAAACATATTATTGTTTTATATCAATAATAATATCTTTATATGTATTATATGAATTTTAGAAGAGATTTTGGAAATTATCTCACGAATTGATCACAACAAATTTTTGATCTTTTGTGTTGTAAATTATAAGACTAAGTTAAAAAGTGCATAAAATTTTTGTTATAATCGTATTGATGTACTATTTGAAGTATAAAATCAATGATTAGTTATGTTATTGATATAAAAATAATATTATGAGAATTAAAAGTTGATATATAAGATATAATATTAATAGCCAAATTGTTCATTTAATATTATACATCAGCGTCGTATTTGTATTGTAAAAAACATTAATATTTCAAATGTATGATAAATTGTATATTTTTTATTTTTATAAACAAATCAGGTGAACAATTTGACTATAAGTAAATTTTTTTAATTTGTTTCTGCAATACGTTAATATATCTTGCATAATACAATCATCAATCTTAAATTAAAATTTTTAACAAAATAACTTTGTTCGCCACCTATTGACATTTTATCTATGTTTAAACTATGTGCATTTGACTTTTTAAATGGTATATTAATCTTCGTATTCATGAATTTATTAAATGAGCTAAGATTTGAATAAAATTTCGCTAAATTGACATAATAATGTATCCTAGAAAGGAAAATGAGAATAGTAAGAGTAGAAAGAAACAAAAATTTTTTATATGTGTTTTTATCTATAATTTAATCTGAGGTATTTGACCAAGATATATATGTTTGAACAAGAACATATAAATGTTTTTTCTCTATGTAAACATTATTACTTTCTAAAAACAAAAAATATGTCTTTAATTTTACGCTCAACTAGCTGTAATATAAATTTGCAGGATCGACTTTCTATCTCTTTCTCTTCTTTTATGAATATAAGAAATAAATCTTAAGAAAGAAATATATACATGTTAAAGAAACGTGTATATTTTCAACAGCATGATGTTCAAACATTCCTTCTATAAATTAAGAAAATTATGAATTATTCCATGTAATCTTGATAAACAATTTTATTGAAATTTCTTATTGATGATATATACGTTTAACGTGTTACGATCTACTATCTACTGCTTACAAAAAAATCTCTTTTAAGACAAGTCACTTCTACACAATTTATGCGTATTCAATGTTTTAATTTTATTTATGTCAAAGTTTGACACTCAAGAAATCTTTTAACTATTTTATATGTATTTAGGTAGCTAAATCTGCCAAGAATATATATATATATATATATATATATCTGTTTTTTATAGCTGAACTGATATTTTTTGGAATTTAAAATAGATGTATATGTAATATTTGGCTAAAATGAGTTCAGTCCAGTGCAGGAATAAAAAACAGACCATATGTATTACAAAGTATGTTAGTACTTAATAGAACGCCAGCAACAGCCGAGCACATTCTGTTATTTTTCTAATATCCAGTAGAAAACGAACTTTTCATTATGATATCTTGATGAGAAAGTATGTTTCATTCCTGCTGCATTTCTGTTATGTTATTTATGACTGGCAAGTTGTAATGGCAGAAACTAAGCTTAAAAAGACCATAGCGAATAGAAACGAATTTTGACAACTAGCAGACATACTGCTAGCATTATTTGGCTGTACACTATTCTAAATCTACAATGTCAAATTTAACCTAATGTAAGTTGCCACTGTTCCTACTCAATATATCGTTATTTTATAAAGATAAAAAATGATTATAAAAAATTAAAATAATGGTTATATTTGATTCTATACAATGTCAAATTGACACGATATAATGTCAACTTTAACTATTGTTTTAATATAAAATAAGAATATATTTGGTAACTGGAGCAATGGCGATTTAAATTAAATTAAATTTGATACTCTATAGATTTAACAGTGAATGTGTTACACACACACGCGCATGCGCGCGCGCAGAGTATCCTATTTTAATTGCCCCAAACAAAATTTCGAAAAATATGAAAGATACAGAAAAACGTTTCAAACAAAAGTTGTAAGGTTCGAAGGGAGATATAAGAAGGTACTATTGATTTGATCTTAGGTAATGCTGCTAAGGTCAGATCAAGGTCACTTCGAATTTTTTACATGAAATCCCCTTTTTTCATTATATATTCTTATAGTTTATCTCGAGAGTTTTTCAAATATAATAAAATATTTTTTATTATTTATATAATATTTTTGGCATGCTACTTAAATGTTACTAAGGCAAAATTATTGTTTAATATTTTTACTGAATCATTCGAGAATGGCATATTGTGATAAATTAGTATTGAATTTTAAAATGCTTTTTTAATGAAATTCCATTGTTTTTAAATTCATTCGAAAAATATTTCGATCATAGCTTTTTTTTATTAATAAAAATATGAAGCCATTCTCATACGCAGTGTTATCGCAGATATTTTAGTGATATGGTATTTACTTGAGAAAAGCATTATATAATTATAACGTGACATGTTTTACAGATATCGAAATATCTTTTGAAATCGCGCACATTATATTCATATTATAGAATCGTTCTGTCTAAAAGATTAAGAGATAGTTTTTCTGACGTTGCCATAGAAGTAATTTCAGAAGTATATATGTTACTAATAAATTGTATAAATTATCGATAGCTTCATTAATTAGAATATTCTATTATTGATGTTTTGCGCATGGTTTTGTGCGATCGCAAGTATAATTGTCTGTATAATTTACTCCTATGTATATTTAGCAATTTTTACTCTCAAACTTTGTTTGCTAAGTGCACATTACTTCGAAAAAGAATGAGCTGTTTACTCAACAGACTCAGAAACCGCAACCATTCCGTCGACATACTATAAGTCATTATTGCGATTATTTGTCATATCTTTGATTTCACGTAGCATTTTATTTGCGTAATAAAATAGTCGCTCTCGTTTGAGAACGACGCGAATAAAATTTTCCTGGGAGCGATATGTATGGACGTAATGGGTAAGTGTAACAACCGAATGAAACTCTACGTTTAATTATATTTAATTTTAATTTTAAGTGTATTATTTTTGCGTACAATACGAATATGCATTTTTTTCGTGAAAAATAGACACTTCCATTTACCTTTATGATATTCTCTAAAAGAAAAACAAGAAAAGAGGTTGTATTTGTAAACGATTTGATGTAAAACATGATTTGATATTTTACAAATTACATTAACATGTTATCCACTGTGCATGTGTTACTAAAATTCTATCAAATATTACTGTACGTGTTATCTTTTTATTTTAATTTTATCATAATCTATTGTTGTATATACACAATTGTTAAAATAATTTTATATAAAACATTTGCACAGCGGAGAGCAATGATGTTAATACTATTTATACAAAGTGTTTTCTCTTTATATAATTCGATTTTGCAATAATTGTCTATTAGTAAAATTATTAGGAGAAAAATTTATCAATAAGATTACAAGCTCCTCTCAGAAGATCTGTAATTCACATCAGATTTCACAGAATATTTTATATATAATTTATTTATTATTTGTCTATATTTTGAAATATATTTTAACACACACATATATTTTATGTGTGCATGCTTTTCTGAGATTTTTCAAATATTTTCTATGTATTAAATGATAGTTAAAATTTATAAATAAGTTTTTATTCTGAATTATGGATCATCTAAAATGGGCTTCATTAGAAATATTTGTCAAAGTTTTCTCCTCCATCATTACTCAAAGAATAGTGTTTCGTTTTATAAAAATTTCAATATTTGATTAATATTAAAAATGATAAGCGTTGCACAAGTTTACAAGAATGGAAGCATAAAACTAACAAATTATCTATCCGAAGAGAAATTTTCCAATTATTATATTATAAAATTTATAAGAAACATATAAGAAAGTGATATATTAATATGCGATATATTTATTGTAATGAAGTATTTCATTCGGATTATGCAAAGATAAACACTTACGTTTAATGCAAGTTTGACAAGTTATGGCAATTTTATGATATTCATTAAGAAAGAAGATGAAACGTCCGTTAATAAACAATTTAGTGTACTCACTAACTCAATATTTTGCTCAAAAATTCATAATGTTCAAAACCGTGTTATGCCATAGCTAAATATTCTGTATATTGATACATTGTAGGGAATTTTAAAATTTAATATCTGTATCTGTTAACTTTTTTATACTTTTTTAAATAATCATATACAAAATATATATATAAATTTTGTAAAAAGTTAGGTATAACAAAGATTATCTAGTCATATTATCATAGGAAATCAAAGTAAAATTTTATATATTCTATTGTTATTTGAACTGTGATATACATCGATATGCATCGATATACATATTTATGCGAAAGTTTTTTATTAGTAAATATTTTTCTGAACTTAACAATTCCATAGAATAGTTTTGCTTTTCTCAAAAAAAAAAGTTCGGTGCTATGCATTACAATTACACAACATGTTTATAAAAATAATGACAGAATTGTCTAGATTTGTGTAAACGATTTTTATATGGATTTATTTATTCATAAGAATATACATACAATCGATATTTAAGTATTTACATAAAGATCTTGCTATGAACTTACAAATCTACTATGAAAGTATGTACAACATGTATTACAACAATAATGTCAACATATGCATTATGATAAATCTTAGTTTAATGTATCCATCTCAAATGATTTTTATAGCTTTTGAGTTTTTACTTTCCTAAAGACTAGTTTGCAAAATCATAACAATTAGAAATGTCAAATATGTATAATAATATAGCATGAAGTTACATTTACACGTTATATGCGTGTAATTATAGTGTGTATTTAACGTCAAATAAGGTAAGTGATAAGATGACTCATGTAAATCTAGATATATATTCTTTTCCTGATTTCTCACAAAAAGAAAAACTCAATAAGCGGCGTGCGAGAATATTTTATTTACTATACACGCATGTCTAAAACTCTGTACATAAGAATCTACAATGAATTATTGCTGTTGTGATTAACATTATAATTATCTCATAATGATCTTATAAAAGTGATACATTTTGAATAAAAACAGTAAATTTGAAAAATGTATGCTCTGTAGAGATGATACGATGATGTTTGTATTATATAGCGATTTTGTTCTGTCTTCTGATTTATGATGTTCTTCTGTATTGTTCAACTTACAACTGTGATATCGAATGTACTGAGATAATAAATTCAAATATTTGTGACGATAGAAAAAGATCTTTATTAGATAGGTAATAAATAATAAATTCAAGTACATCCGAAGAGAGCTTTATTTCAGGAGAAATGTGTATACGGTACATGTAACTTCTTCATTTAATTCTTATTTACAACATTTACTGATGAAGATTACATCTAGTGAGCTTTCTTTCTATCATACAATTTACGTGATAGGCGTGGCCGCAACGAAAGATCGCGACTCCATTGGTACCTAATAAAATTGGCGTCTGTAAAGACAACGTACAGCATGGGCATGTCAATGATTTAATCTGATGACGCATACCCCAATGATAAGCGCCTGTTCCAAACACATTTTTATCTATCGATCGTCTTAAATCTTTCTCGAGAACTTTTGTCAACTGATCACGTATCTGTGACAACAAAAATAATATTATTAATAACTGATCATTTAATACTGTTCATCTTAAAAAATATTTTCTATCTCTCTATATTTTAAGTATCGATTATGTAATTTTTTCTTTAGAACGGAAACGTAAAAAGTAAACATTTTTATGTATGTACAAAAAAAAACATCACGTTTCTACGCTACAGAAAAAATTACATGATTGACCTCTTTGAAGGGAGAAGAAAGATGTTAAATTAAAGAATCGTATAACTTGACTATTACTATTGTTAACATTTCTTACAGGAGTTTAGTTGCAGAAATCTTAATTTCTTTTATATGAAATTATTCGATTAAAAAAAATTAATGGAATTATTATAGCGCGTTTTTTTATTTTCAATCTCTTTGTAACAAAACAAAGGAAAGAAATTAAGATAATTGAATTGTGTGATTTACTATGTATACTAATAAAAAACAAAAATCTGAAACATTTTCAGCTTTAGATTGATTGGATATTTTATTATTTTATGATAAAAATAGCAATGAAATTACCTGTGGTGAACAAATTGTACCAAATTTCGATGATAATTGGTTAGTTTTACTGAAATCAATCGATTTCTTTAGACCTCGGCGATGCAGCATTTTTGTAAACACGATCGACTGAAATATACTATAATAAAAATAAAATATTAATATCAATATATTATTTTTCGAACTTAATTTTTTTATAGGATCATGCTTGTGATTGTATATTACTTTGATTAAATCGTTTATATATAAATTTTATTTTAGTTTATTTTATTTATTTATATAATAGTTAAAAATTTTGCAACAGGCCAATGATACTAATAATTTTACATAGCATTGTATTCTATATCTTCTACAATTTATAGAATGATGAACAAAAAATTAATAATCTTATGAGATAATGGCAATTTAATTGGCAATCAAAGTTTTATTTTAAAAATATTGAATATTATATTTCTTTTCCAAATTTTTTCTTTTAATAATAAAAAATTGTTTATAAATGACAAATTTAACGTCACAAACAAATTAATATTCTATAATACTAAACCAACAAAATAATTTTGTAGATACACATATATAGGATGTCCCATTTTAAAGGATCCATTAAATATTTCAGAAACATCAATCAAACATTGTTAAATAAAAAAATATTTCAGACAAAAGTTTTGTGATTTCGAAGGGGGACATAAGATGATACCACATTAGTGTAACTTTGGATGTCAAGGTAAATCAAGGTAAGGATGTATTAGATTTAATAGTTTATATTAGAATCATCCAATGTGTCAGAAGAGCTTTTAAAATTACAAGAATATGCAATGAAAAATGGGGGGGGGCGGGTTCCATTTAAAAAACTCAAAGTGATCTTGACTTGATCTGGATATCATCTAGACATCACCAAATGTCAAACCAATACTCTTTTATATCTTCCTTTGAACCATATAGCTTTTATCTGAAATTTTTCTCTAAAATCATGATTTCCAGAAATTGGCTGTTTAAATTAAAATAAAGTCTTGGGATATCCTATACATGTGCGTGCGCGTATGCGTGTGTGTGTAAATTGTGTATATAAAATTTTATTTTAATATTGTATAACACATACATCATTCTATTATCACATTACTCTGTGAAGAAAGGAATACAGATATTCTTTCTCAACGTTTGATTTTTCAATACCTTTTGTCTAAATCAATGTCTGGTATCATATCTTCCAGCTTAATCAGAAACGCCGTAGTTTTGTCTGGTCCTTCTCTTTTCATAATTTCTTTGACAATCCCACTCCAATCTATCAATATGTCATAATTGGATTTCTTTGCCAAAGGTGTTGCACAAAAGAGGCAAGTACTGTCTTCAATCTCGCTCAGACACGTACCTACACAATTCCACTGTTGCTCATTTAACGTGGGTAGAAGAAACGATAACACGACATTGTCTCTGGTCTGAAGACATTGTCTCAACAAATCGTCCAATGCACTACGTTGTTCGATGCGAATGGGTAGGTACACACGCCACATATAAGGTACCTTGTCACAAATATTGTTACACTCTTTCGGCAAATCATCCGCATATCTCTTAAACAATGATTCGCCGACCGCCAGAAATTTCGGCTCTACGGTTTTATCCATCGGATAAGGGTAACCACAATTACACCTGAAGTAAGCCGGCGCGTTGATTTCGATGAAGGCTCTTACGAAATGTCGCACGATGTAATTGCTATTACTGGAGTTGATCAACTGCATGGAGGTGTTTTCTAGAAACATATTATAATAATGCAATTCCGCGGCGCGAGTAACTTCATAGATAAAACTCTGAAGCCCAGGCGAATCTCGATAGGAATCTTTGATAATTCTCATCTTTTTATCTGTCTCCAAAATAATTTCCTCGATTTCTTCCTCCAACATATTAGCTCTGAAACTGTTCGCTAGCTCGTAAATCGAATGCAAATCGGATTGAATCCTATGCGTAACGTTTTCTTGAAAATCCAGCTTCTGACCAGCCTCTTTAATATCTAATATTTCTCCATTGTAATCCGAATCAAATATGTTCCCTGAAACAGTTTCGAGGATATTTTTTTTTTCTTGAATGAGATTTTCTTTCCGATCTTTTCCAGATTCTATTTGCATCTCAAACGAATCATCGCTGGAAATTTCGGAAGACTGCGACTGCGTCATTTCACATCCGTAAGTTTTTTTATTAACGAACCTATTGTTTTCAGAATGCACGACTACGATGCCGGAGTTTAATTTAGCCGGTCTATTATTATCACTAGCTTGCAGAAGCGTTATTAATGGTCGCAGCAGCTCTTTCTCATCTTGCGGCAGATTTTCTACTTTGAACAACTCAACAATTTCCTTAGTACCGATTGTTTTTAATAATTGCGACTTATATACAAAACACGCATTTAAACACTCGCTGTACTGCTCGCGGCAATACAGCCATAGTATTAGACTGTCGAGTGAAGATAACGCTATACAATGAAATTTGCTATCACAGGTCATCAAGTAGATCTGATTGTCCACGATCGCCGTCATGCTGATGTTCGTATACTCGTTACTCCACAATAGCATGCTTGCATTCGTCGGATCAATAACATATAGACCGCTAGTCGTATAAGAAATTAAATACTTGCGCGCGAGTACGAACAAGTGTGAGAAGTTGACAGACTGCGGCGGCCATTCGCACTCCGTCTCCTTCTTCTGACTAGATTCTAAGGTACTATTTGATCGAAATATTGCTGTCGGAGGAATTGCCAAAGCCTCTTTGAATTGATGCGTTTTCACAACGATTCCATCAGCCGACACTTCCCATAATCTTGAACCAGGCCGAGCGCAAAATATCTTTGACTGATTCTCGCCCAGAATATTGATATCGTTATCGGAGATCAAATTGAACGTGCCTCGCATGTTGTTGGTATTCCTTTCTTCCCTTTGTGCTTTTAAAGTGTTATTCTCGTGCGTGTAAAAACATGCGCCAAACTCGCCGTTCCGCGGCTTATTGCCAATCTGTTTGTACTGCTCTTGCACTGTGTCGCAAATATAACTACGTGCTAACGTGGAAACCAATAACAGAGACGAATGAAAGTTTAATTGTACGATACTAGAATCCAGACTCATCAGTGTACATACTGGAGTTTGAAACATTCCATTAACCTGATTGTAAAAAAGAAGATAAATTAATAAATAATATATTAATTGATATATAAATATATAAATACAAAATATACATAGATATAATATTGTATAAACGTATAAATTAAATCATATTCCTTCACCAATAATGTTTAACTTGAAGACATCAAATTTTTTAATTATATTAATTTCAAGTAGATAATCTTAAATCTGTAAACAATAAATAAAATTCGACTTCTATGATGATAAAAATTCATTAAAGCTTTCACAAGTATTTTCATAAGAATGAAAAAATTTTATTTTACGTTTTCAACTTATTTTTTTCATATCAGAATCATCCAGTTACAGAACAACTCTCTTTATTGAAAGAATATGCATTATATTATATTATATATAATTTTACTTAATTTTAGTTTATTATATTTAACTGTTTAATTGAAATAAATATTAATCTTATTAATATTCAATTTGTTATGTTACAAACTTACCGTAAATATGGATAACATCATGACAGAAATTTTGCCAATTGCATCTCCTACATACAATTCGGTACTATTATTATTCCAACAGATACAAGTAATTTGTTTATATATATGCTCCGTTGATACTGATATCAATTGCGGAGTGGATTTCAGAGATACTAGACAGACAGTACCGCGAGTTGTTGCTAAAGCTACAGTCTTTTCGTCAGGTGATATCGCCACACGCGAAACCACACCTTCCTAATGGAAGAAAAAAATAACATTAATAAATCAATTATATGTATATTTGATAATCACAATATATATCATCTATATATTTAATAATCATCATTGATTTAAACTTATTATACTAAAATGTCATTTACCGAGAGAGGTATTATTTGAAGAAATAAACATGGCTCTCTTGAAAATAAGTAAACGCTGCCGCTGCTTGAGCCTAGTATAATGTAACTTGGTGAAACGTTGAAACATGTATACTGCAATTTTATATAATTTAAGATATTATTACATATTTAAACTAACATTATAAAATCAAAAACTTAAAACAGATTTTGGCATTTCATCTATTTTATTGACAGAGAGAATATTTGTTCCTACAATTGAAAAGAAAAAATTATACAACAGTTTTATGAATAATAACAATAAATAATAATAACTTATGGGTATTTTCCAACAAGAACAGTGATGACACAATTAATTGTTACATTCTTATTATTGCTAATGTTAAATAAGAATAAAATTCATTTTACAGTGTGTTCCTGGAGAACACCTTTAATTGGTCAATTTGCAAAATTTTTTTTTCTAATTAATCAAAGAAGCATTTGTAGCGTTAAGTAGATTGTACTCACAGCAGGTCTGTTTTTTATTCCTACACTAGACTGCAATAGAATTTTTTCTCTCACTTTCGTCAAATATTAAATATATTTATCACATTTTAAGTTCATTAAAAGTGTGTATTAGTTCAGACACATAAAAAACAGACCTAGTATAACATAGATGATTATTATATCCTTGTTATTTGCCAATGTTAAATAAAAATGAAATGATCATTGTTATACTGTCTCTTGCTGCAAATTTAAGCACCAATTGTACGTATGATCAAAGTTGCATTCGATTTGAATGCTCAAGTGTTTAAAACACTTATTTCACATCATTCTGTCTTTCATTAGAAAAGTGTTCATTAGAAGTTGTTCATTAGAAAGATATTATCAAATCATTTTCATTATTTTAAGAGTTGACTGACTTGAGGCAAATTATCTGATATAACAAGAATGACAGATACATTGTATGCTTACTGTACCGTTTGCGTTAACCTCACGTTTTGGCACATTACATGCGGAAAAATGCCAACATCTTTCCATGTGATCTGTCATACTATACCTTTATTCGCTGCGTTGAATTAATCGGTTTGTACAGGATCGAGTTAATATCCTCACGTTCCGATAAGACGTAAGAAACATCCGGAGCAATGGGATACATCGTCCAGCATCTTTTACCTCCGAGCTTTGCTCCAACTCAAGGCCTCTGACTCTGAAGATCTCTTTCTTCTTATTTCAATTTCACTTGCTCCGTTTATACTGATCAACTGATCGGAGATGATCGAAGCGAATCGGAGGTCAATACGGCCGAAACATTTTGTTCATAGAAGTTTAAGGTATCTTTTCATGTGTCGCTAGAGTTCACATATAACATATAGGCTCGTTTTCGAACGAGTCTCATACCATTGTGTGCATATAACCAGATGAGGCATTTTAAACATTTACATTGCGGTAATTTTGAATGAATAAGTAACATCGCAAAAATAAGTATCAGTAAATACGTATCAAATTAAAACGTCCCGAGAAAAAATATTTTATATATAATTATATATAAAATATTTTTATATGCAAATATATAAAATTATATATAATTTTATATAATTAAGTATATATAAAATATTTTTTCCTGAGGTGCCAAAATAATTCCCGAAAAAAGAATGTAGAAATTTACATTTTAACAAAAAAAATTTTTTTTACAAAAAATGTTAAAATAAAATCAAAAATGGGATGTACGAAATATATAACACATAAATAAATTATTAATCTTAATGTTAATTATTAATTAATATTAATTTATTATATTATCGTAAGCACATATAGTATATAGTATTAAAAATACATAAATAAGTATAAAATTTATATTATAACAATATATAATTATATAAAAATAATTTGTGTTTCAAAATCATATACTCTGCTCTAATTAATTAAAAACATATGAATTTTCTTATAATTTTCTTTATAATTTTCTCATATAATTAAATTGTAATTTTCTTATATAATTAAGTTGTTTGACTGGCTATGAAGTACATAAAATATACTTATAATAAAAAAATTGAGATTTTTATCATTTATTTTATAATACAATTCCATATATTTCTATTAAAGCATTAGATTTAAAAAATATTACTAATTATAATAAATTATTAAAATAACGATTTAAAATAAATCTGTTATTTTTTCTCTATAATTTCATTTATAATTTTTTATAATTTTGAAATATCTTCGATACATCTTTAATTAATACCCAATATGTATTTTATTTTTTCTAAAAATTTTTTATATGTATTTATTTTAATTGAATTTCTACTAGATAAAAAATATTTATCTATATTTTCTCTCAATTCTTTGACTCAAAAGTTCGACGTTCACACGTCAAACGGTCAAGTGATCCGTTTTGCACTTGGCGTCGCGACGCTACCGCCTCGCGTGATAGTACTTTTTGTTTTATTATTTAAAAAAATTTATGTAAATTTATCAGATGAAACAGTATTTTTTTTTACAAATTAAAAATTTCCAACATACAAATGATTTATTGTTAAAATAAGCGTAAATTGAATTTTATTGTAAAATCTATCATTGATTAAAATATATAAAAAGACTTATATAAAAGACTTCAGAATTAAAAAAAAATCATTTTGGATTATTATAATTTAAATTGATAAAAGTACATGAAATAAACTAAATTTCAATTTTTTAAGATTCTTTTCCCAAAGTCTAAAATTATGACATAATCAGTGAAAAATAATAATGAATTCGACGTCGAAATTATCAAATCGACATCGATT
>Ga0157364_1005378_pt1 | contig 13024 bp, 12 predicted proteins | sample AttsexASBM2_FD_111476 | JGI IMG/M metagenome (GOLD analysis project Ga0157364, IMG submission 111476) | Fungus gardens microbial communities from leaf cutter ant in Ribeirão Preto, State of São Paulo, Brazil - Atta sexdens ASBM2 | ecosystem: Host-associated > Fungi > Mycelium > Unclassified ... | reverse complement strand
TTAAGGACGTTCTCTGACTGCAGTTGTGCTCAACCTAATGAGCACATTAGTGCTCACCATTATGAAAATTTTTATAAAAATTTATTTCACTTTTATATAGTATAAAATTCCATAAATGTTAATGTGTTTATACAAGTTTTTTTATATAATATAAAATGCCTCCCGTCTTCGCTACTGCTGATCGAAAAAATAACGACTTTACTTATTGTGTTACTTATTTTGGTGAATGATTTCTTAAAAATATCGGAAGCCATATTCAGACAAATTTCATATTATTCCTTGTGATATCAAGTTTTATATCTCATTGTTTCAAAAAAATTGTTAAAAAAAACTTTTTTACAGAATAAAAAGACTACTTTCGAATAAGCTTTAGATAGGGATCCTATATATTATTTAAATTCAACTACTCTAGCTTCAACTTTGAAGAGGAATATTTCGATTTTTAATCCCGCTCCGGATATTGAGTTTTAAAGCACATATGTTCTGGACACTAAACAAGCTTATTCTGTAGTTTCTGAAGTTTCAAAAAAACCTAAAGAAAATAGACTTTTTCGGAGAACGTCCTTAACCAGGATGACGATCGATTCGGGGTTCGGGCGCGCGAATGCGTTAATTTCTAACGTTGACAGACGTGAGATCGAAGGCGGGCTAACGGGCGAACGATTAATAAAGATGCGCGGGCACGCATGTCACCGGATATAAGGTGCCCACACGGCCCCCATCGGCGTATATCGTGCGTTGCGTGCTCCGACACCGACAACGACGCAATCGACGCTGACTCGCGCCGTACGTATACATGTGTGTGTGTGTGTGTATACACACACACACACATACACACACATACACACATATGTGTGTACACTGTATACATGTGCATCGAATGTACGAATCTGCGCACGCCGACGCAAAACACGCTCGCACGCGCGCGTTCCGCTGCACGCGCGTGTGTTCCGCGCGCGGATCGACGGACTAACGGACGTACATATGGATAGGCGGGATGGATGGACGGACGGACGGATCGACATACAGCACAGCACGCGCATGAATATGTAGGATGTCTGGAGAGAAAAAAAAGAAGACGGAGGGAAAGAGTGGGGACGGCGAAAGACCCGGCGTGCATAGTAATCGGAGCCGCGTCATGCCAATAACATCGCGCCGATCACCTAATGTCTGATCGATAAATCCGATGGAGTTTTTCTTTACTTCGCACCGATAACCGGCGCACAGAGGGAGAAAAACATGGGGAGGAGGGGGGGAGGTAGATCGGTGATTTACGGGTTTGCTCGTCGGCGCGAGACGAGAGATGGAGGGACAAAGAGAGTGGCAAAATGGAAAAGGGAAAAAGACATAATGCCAGGGGGAGGAGAAAGAGAGAGAAAGAGAGAGAGAGAGAGCACGTGTGCATGCACGCAGCACACGCGCGTGCGCGAGTGTAAACACGCTACGCCTCGTGCAGGGCGCTGGAAATGGGCAACGGGTGAGGTAAAGGCAGGTAGGTGGAGGAGAAGTTTACAATTTTCTGCACGACGACCGCTCGATCGTTCAAATGCCAATAACGTTGTGGATGCCAATTGCCGATAATTCAAGGTGTACCTGCCCACGATAACGCGCGCGAGAAAAAGAGAGAGAGAGAGAGAGAGAGAGAGAGAGAACCGATCAGTGCTGACAGATCGTTAGGTACCGGATGATGGGCTCTCGGTTTTAACACTGAAGAGACACGCCAAGAATGACGGAGAGAAAGAAAGAAAGAGAGAGAAAAGGAAGAACCGCAAGACTGTTTGCGAAACTTTCTGGTTTTCGTGAAATCGTCGCTTCGAATATTTGTATCACAATTGGGAGAAAACGTTGCTTGGAGAATCGCTGAGCGATAATGTAACGATTGAAACCAGATTCACGAAGAGGACTCGAACCCGGAGTGGCGCAGCACGACAACGCGATAAGAGAACGATTTTGCTATCTCGATCGCGCAGGTGGTTCGCGATATACGAACGAGACGAGACCACGAATTACATTCGTTGTGGCCGGCTTCGCGGTCTCAACTGCGCATTTCGACGACGCGGCAAAAAAAAATATAATTACGTTAACGAACAACGAGTTTTTTTCCCCTCTCGCTATTTCTCGAAATAGCTCTCACCTTTCTCCTCGTCTCGTTGAAGCTTCGGTTTTAAGCGTAATTGAATTAATTCCACATTTTTGCCCGACGCCTGCAATTAATTTAATGATAACGCGCCGCGTGGAAGATTTTTTTTTCCTGCTTTCTTATTCCCAGAGTCGGTTTCCCGGCGGAAAAGGCTTTTTCCCGCGAGCAGCGTCAACATTGTTTCCGCGTACGTGTATTTTTAAAAGATGAGACCATAATCTTGTACCTCTGCCGTATCCGGTAATAGATAATTTTCCTATAATGAGGTAACCTCGATGCGCCTTAATTACATTTTAAAAGATACAATGTTTTTTTTAATAAATCGCCGATCTATTTAACATAGAAAACTGAATACATCAGTACTTTATTAAAAGCCCTGGATTTCTAGAGCTGCAAATCATGAGAACCTATTCCTCGCTGAAAAGCAAATAGTGTTAATTCTCTTTTACAATTTATTAATAGATCGGAATCGAGTTAAGAAGATTTCTCATCCAATTAACAATGTAAATGCAAAAGTTTCCAAAGGCGGTCAATATTCTTTCAATTTACATTCAATGTTTCGTCCATCAACGAATCCACAATCTCGTTAGAGGATTAATTAATAAACGTCATCATGAACTTTTATCGCTCTAGGAAGGATGCTGAAGGGAGAAAAAAGAGAGAAATATTTCATGCGCACTTACCGAGCATTTTGCTGAGATCGGCATTGTGGAGATCGGGATTCTCATCGGCCAATTTCTTGCGCTCGACCTTTGCCCAGACCATGAACGCGTTCATCGGGCGACGTATCCGTTGTTCCTTGAGGCTCCTCTGGGCGGTGCCGCCGCCGGGATGGCACATCTTCACTCCTGCGGGAATCGGCGAGATACCTGGTTGGTACTCGAGCGACGGGCCGGAGGCCAACCACGGCATATCCTCGAGCCGCTGCTGCGCCGGGCCGGACAGCATACTCGGTATCTGCTTTCAGGAAATGGTACATTCCATCAGATATACCCTCGTGGACGTCCAACGTTTATTTATCCAGCGACGTGTTTCAACAAATTTAAAAATTATTTTTAAACTATCTGTTCGAGTTTTAAGCGACGCGGTATAAAAACGAGAAATTGTCGATTGAAGTATAAAGATGTCGAACGATATATAAATTTATTTGGCCAACAACCATTGTTAAAATATCAAACGATGACTAATCACAAGATTACAGATTCTATAACGGAGTGTGGCCAAGAACGATTTGTCAAAATCCTACAAGAGAGAAAGATATGTGTACATATACTATCTTCCGATGTATACATATCTCACTCTATAACTTGTACTGTCTCACTCTGCGTGGAAAGAACGATTAGCTGAAATATCTAAAAATTTAGATAGATAAAATTTAGCTAGATACAGATCTGAAAATAAATTTTGTTGGATTATCAAAATAGTTATACGTAAAATACTCAAACTGATTGTTAGAATGTCAAAATTTTTTACAGCATTACTCATCGTGCTTAAGATTTCTACGTAATTATTTTGATAGTCCAACAAAATTATTTTCAGATCTGTATCTAGCTAAATTTTTAGATACATCAGCAAAATAATTCTTTCTGTGTATAATCTCAACTAAGATGATAGAATGAGAACTCTCGTAAAATTTTGACAAAATCGCTCGCGGTTAAACTTTGCTTTAGGATCTCTAGACAAGACGAAACGTGGGATTAATGAATCGATCGCGTTCGCATCAAACATATTATACGATTTTGCTATCGTTCCCTCCAGCTATCATTGTTCCGCGCGGCGGTTCGACTTTGTACTCGTGCATTCGTTTTCGAATAGTTGTACACGTGCGTTGCTGAATGCTTTACGTAGGTGTGTTTACAACAACGTCGAACGCAAGAATGTAAGTAGTACACGGCCTGTGCAACGCGAAGGCGCAAATATCTATTTCGAGAACTATAGACTACACAGAATCCGAAATGGAATCGTAATGCCGTACCGAGATGATTTGGGTGTCGATGGGCATCGAGCTGTCGTTACCGTCGATACCGGAGTCGATGTCGTAGGCTCTCGACGTGGGAGTTGCGTAAAGCGACGAATGAAGCGCCAGGAGGCCGGGGGAGCCGCCATAGCCGCTCACCGCCGGTGGTGGTGTCACCTCACCCCTGTCATAATTGTCCAGCATCCTGCAAAAATCAAAAGAGAATGTGTCCAGTTGTATTCCATGTCTTGCCATCTCCTCGATCAAATAAATAATTTATCTCTCTAAATCTGAATCAATGGATAATCACTAAATATGTTACTGATAATCAGCGAATTAAATGTGAGATATCTAACCTAGTTAATCTTTATTATGTGATGTAACTAACTTTGTTTTAGTGCTTAATTCAATGAATAAAAATTCAATGAATGGTATTGGAAAATTGAAATTAACATGCAAATATTAATATTTTTATTATATAATGCTCAAACATTCATCCTTTTTTAGTTGAACTTCACTTGATCAGTGCTAAGTATGCCACTGGATAATTAATGATTATTCACTGATTCAGATTTAGAGAGTACTTTATGCATATTTATTATTCAGTCATTGCGAAAGTGTTCACTTATATATTAAAATACGTAATAAAATATGGCTCAAGTAATATAAAATTAAAAAAGAAATAATGTTGAAAAGAATTACGAGCCAAATACAATAAAATATCTTATTAATGATATATTATATATGGGAAAAAGTTCGCGGCGTTTTTCCCATTAGCATTAAAAAAACGCCACGAACTTTTTCCCACACCTAATATATATCTATAATATAAAAGTTACAAATGAATTTTATATATTATTTACATTTTATAAATTGTTTAAGACTATGTTTCAAGACTGATATAACAGGCGCACAGTTTGCTTGAACTGGAAATTATATATTCACATGTATATACATATATTCACAAGAAGTATTATTATTCAGGCACAAAGATCGCGTTAACTGAATATAGCATTTTTTTTTACTAATGTTATACAGGATATAATTAAAATAACGTCCATTAATCATACAGTGCTATGCCTAATAAAAAAACTGAGATATAAAATTAATGTATACACAGCTTTAAGATATCTTTAAGAGTTCTTTAAGAAAAATCTTCAAAATATTTCACAAAGAAAAGATATCTTATACATCGATTTTATCCGTTTATCCGGCAATATTTGGAAATTAATATCTCGTTAACTGTTGCGAAAATTACAAAATAATACAGGACTTTTCAACTTAGTTTTTTATTAGGAATAGCTGTATGATTAATGGACGTTATTTCAGTTACACCCTGTATATTATTGTTTACATTATTGTTTATATCTTACATATTTTTATGTATTACTTTTGAGACTTTCAAGTATTTGAGACTTTTGGATATTTTCTTAAGAGATGCCAAAGGATTTGCGGATTACTGCCGTATTATGTATTACATTTTTTATGTAATATATTTTTACATATTACTTTTTCGTTATAATATTTTCTTTAACGCTCTTTATACCATGTTTCTCCGTTTTGAACGGAATACGTTTCCTTAGGACAGATAAATTACAACTGCTGTACCACTTTGCTAACTTTACATAATCGTGTTTTGTCGAGATTATGTTACCTGGCGACGTCTGTTATTTTTGGGATGTATCCGCAGTATTGCTGTAATCTCCATAGATACAATATATTATATACCTCACGCATAAAGTCAAATTGAATGTCATAACGGACACCAATATCTATTATATATATCTGATCCAATAGCGGGCGATCTGGTAATAGTTTATTGATCGTTCAACGGAAAGCACTCGTACTGTACGTTCGCGTGCGAATGCAATCGAATGCAATCGCGATTCGCCGAGGAATAAACCATGATAAGCCGCGGCCGAGACGCTAGGAGTCCCGATACTCCCGATCGATTCGAACCGGCATAGGCACTAACATTCTCGACGACGATGACTCCGTGTTCCTCCGACGATCGCGGTATCACCGGTACAAGCTGCGCCCAGTAGTAATTGACTCCGGCATTTCTCTCGATCTCGAGAACGAGCGAATGAAATCCCGTGGGTCGCTCTCGTGCCTGAGCGGCCGATTGATCTGTCAACCGTTCCGTTAGGAAAAGAGTTGATCGACATGAATGAACCATTCAAGGCCACTTAATGGAATTCCCACGATTGTCCTTAAGGCATTATGCGACCGTGCGCCGGGTATAATAGTACGAACAGCTGTCTGTCGCGCGCAAACACACATTTTCGCAGCTTCACACATACATATACAGTGTTCTAGGCAAATCGTGCTGAACATACCTAATGCACATGTACAATGTTCTGTGAGTATGTGCGTACGTAATACGTTGCGCGCGAGTGTTCCATATAATGGCCATTGTTTCATTCGGCGTTTAGCGAGATGCTGCGACGCACGTCGGTCAAATAAAGAAAAATAGAAACGCATCGGCCGGCATTTTCATTCAATAAACCTCACGCCGCGTCGGTTAGATGCGCGCGTTTTTGTCACCCTTTATACCGGAGGAGAGAAACATATAGTTACAAGAAAGAAAGAGAGAGAGAAAGAGAGAGTCAGTTTCCATCGCTGATAAAACCGCTTGCTTCGACGTATCGAAGTATATCGGTCCGATACGATTTACGGCTACCAAAGAGAATTCATGTCGCGATGAAATAGATTGAGATTTACGTGAAGCGTTTTAGAAAATGTTCCAAAGTGCGAAAGACGAATTTGATTACTCTGGAGATGATACATTGCGTGAGCGCAGATTTGCGATTACAATTAAAAATATAACAAAATAAGTTATAAACGATCTTATTTCCGCGTTACAGCGAGCTTCGTGTTTTAGCGAGATATTTCTCGGATGGACGATTCTCTAACAAACGAGCTAGTCTCGCAGATCTCGCTATGAATCCGTTGAATTTTTACATGTAGAATCGTTTGAAATCTGTTGTCTACGGAACACAGTCAACTGACAACATATTCTGTCGTTCGATCGAGCGAGCTTTCCAGCAGATCCAAGTAACACTTGGATGTGACAAAAGGATAACGAGATCAAGATGATTACAGACTTGAAACACGATAGGTCTTTATATTGCGAATCTACTATGAAAATAAACAAGCATGGATAAAAAACGAAAACAGTTGTAGAAACAAAGCGAAATCAGACATATCTTTATGAATCATAGACGTAACATAGGTACTTCTAGATTATTCATTCCTATGAAATTGTCATTATCGGAAAAGAGTGGAATAGCTTGATTCGTATCGCTTCTCTCTCTCTCTCTCTCTCTCTCTCCCTCTTTCTTTATTAAGTTAAAAACAGATATGATATATATGATTAAATGCAAGCTATTTTTTTTTAACGAAGTACACATGCTAAGATTGCGCAATACCTTATCTATATCTACTTTTCTATAAACTTATTCCATTGTTTTCAAGTGTCAAATCTCTGATACATTAAGACTACAGCATACAAATAAATTTAAGTAATATATAAGATGTAAACAAATACATATTTTAAATTTGCTGCTGATTACGTATTTTTGTGTGCCGTTTAATATAATCTAACGCTTTCATGTGATAGACAAAAGAAAATGGAATAGATATGCGTCTTCGATAGTAATAGAACTTGTTTATCAACGCATTTCTCGCAAAAAGAATCGTGCAACGAGATACAGAGATACGATACGAAATTAAAAGCCATTAAAAGCCGCAGTCAGGATTCCCCCGGGTTTCGTCGGCGTCGGCGCAGCTGCACCACCCACGCGTATGATAGATACGCCACTGCCTTCAGCATTGTTTCTTTAATGATTCATGTCGGGGTGACTGCACCAAGAGTAGAGGAAGCAGTCTCCAACCGCGAATGCAATGAGCCGCGCATCGTTCGTTTCGAAAATATTAATTCGCCAGGAGTCATTGCCGGACGCTGATGCATCGACGGGCGTCGCGTGTATTAACGTCGCATCCTTTGTCAAACTTTGCACTCGTGACGATGAGACACGCGTCATTGCAGCTTCGCGGAACAGCTAGTATCATCTCGTTCGCCGATTCGCGCTAGATAAGATCTGCGAATGATAGTGAAAAGATAGGGATGAATGCAGGATTGCCGCAAAATTGGAAATCAGGAAAATTAAGGAATCATCTGGGAAATCAGGAAGGTCAAGATATTTTGCAAAATTTTTTGAAAAATTAAAATTGTTGGTTTTAAAGAAATTTAATAATCATACCTGCGTAGTTTTAAAATACTACCATCAACTGAACAATTAAAAAGCAGTGTCAGCAACATTAACAGTAATTTATATTATTATGTTAAATTAATTTTTCAGTAAAATATTTAAAAAATCAGTTTCTAAATCAGAATAGAAATATCAAAAATTTCAAGATATTAAAAGTCAAGAAAAATCACGAAATTTTGTCCAGAAATCAGGGAAAAATTTACAGAATTTAAGATGAGAAATTTGTGACAACCCTATTAATATTAGAAGAATCGGATTTGACGATCCTCTTAGAAGGACTCTTAGTAAGAGCCAAGTTGGCATTTTTTAATGAAATAAAAAGCACATTTTTTTAACCATTTTATATAATTGACAATTTTTTTACTAAAACTAAGTTATATTAATTTAAATTTCGCGAGGAGCCAAATTGGCTACCTCAGTCCTTCTAGTGTTAATAGAATTCGCGTTAATTTACGCGATATATTATGAAACGTACCGGCGTGTTGCACGCGCGGTTACCGTTTGTGCGCGATGTTTACTACCCGTAGCGAAACGTGCTTGTAACCGTTTAATCGAACGACGCGCGGAGCGAGTTAAGTCCCAGACGAAGGAAACGACGAAAGAGTTCTCTTTCCGTTCTCCTCTCCAAAAATCTCGGTCCTCGAGCGGTACGAGTACTCGAGACGATGAGACGTTCCGCAATGCGTGTCAAGGAAAAACGACAGTTATCCTTCCACACGCCGACGCGCGTTACAAATAGCTCGAGAGGAACCGCCGGGCCGCGACCTGGAGCGGCAGACACGCCGCGCCGCACGCACGTCAGACTCGGCCGAGCAGGGAGACAAAGAACAACAGCCGCGCACCGGCGGCGATCCCCTAAATCGGCATGTCCGTTGAGCCTCATGAATCTCCGCCGCGACTCCTCTTCTTCGCGAGGAGGAGGAGGAAAAAGCACCGGTGTGTCCTGTGCACGGTTCGGCACGCAGAGCAAACAGGCAGCGATGGCGACCGGGTCGTTCTGAGCACTCGAGCCCGTTCCCTTCGTCATTCTCCTCGTCAACGACACACTTGTTCGCCGGCTAAATTGTTCTTCTCTCTCCTTTCCCTCCAATGGAAGCCAAGGGAGAGGGAGGGGGGGGGGAGGCTTCGCGGAGAGAAGTAAGGAGAAAGCTCTTTCGACCGCGCGCGAAGCGCGACCTGCGTGGCGGCGCGTTTTATACGGCGACGTATTTTTATTCAAATAATCGCGTCGATCGAACACACCCTTGCATTGCCCGACGACGAGGCGACGGGACGCGGCGAAACGCACGCGTGGGTGGGAATCGATCTGTATTCGCGTCGATACGCACGCGAAACGCACGCGTGGCGCCGATCACGCGTCGCGTAAATCGATTACGATGGGTCGCGTCGCCGATCGAAAATTTTGTTCCGTCGATGCTTAACGGTAATGATATTATAGATTCGATTTAGATATAGGAGAATTGAAAATAGGCTTATAGATCTTAACAAATCGTGCACGACGGAATTCTTCGCGTTCGCGAGCGAACGGGGACGCTTGCGCGAAGACTGTAATTTTATATAAGCCCCTGATTAAACTTTCAAATCGAATGCCCAATGCGGTTCGTAAGCGGTTGGTAAGCGGAAGTGACGACCTCAGCCGCTCACCTCTGCACTACTAACGCTCCGGCGCGTTTCAGATTTGAGAACGAAGAAAGCGCATCCCCGAAACCTTTACGGATTGTTTAAGGCTGCGGAACGGACGCCGCGAACTCCGTCTGTCTGTCCGTCCGTCCGTTCGTTCGTTCGTTCGTTCGTACGTACGTACGTCCGCTGTATCCATCCCGCCGTATACCCTTCTCTGACCTCCGAGCCAACGGCGGAGCCATTACGTACGACTTCCTGCGACCGAGTAAGGAAGAATCGAAGATTTCTACACGGCACCTCACGGGAAGAGGTGTCCGCGCGCGCGATACCACCAGAGATATACCGTCGAGCGACGAAAAATTCCCAGGCTAACTGCGAGGACGAGGTAAAGCGGCTCTGCTCGAGCCCGGTATACGGTTGCGTTAATTGCGGAACTCGTGTGTCGTGCCGCACTCGTGGCACGTAACGGTTCATAAAAATCCCACGAGTATTTCTCCGACTCGAAGCGCCTTTGATGGCGACCTCGAGATTTTTCGGGAAGCGCGCGATGATTCGGAAAACGAGAGCGATTAATGCTCATTTCTAGTCTCTAAAACTTTTACATCCATTTCCACCAACGTAGATTAACTATAATCTCGGTTCAACTTACTCTTTGTCTTTTTCTAATCTTTAAAGATAAAGATTAGAAAAAAGACAAAGAGTAAATAGAAATAGGCATTAGAGTCATCACTCTGAAGAGTGAAATCTCATTCTTCTTTCAAAACTGATTCAATTTTCATTCTTTAAAGTCAGACTCCATTCCAAAGAATTTAGAGAATATCAATATAAATTAACTTTAATCTCAGTTCAACTTACTCTTCATCTTTTTCTAATTCTTCCAATCAGAAAAAGATGAAGAACTAATTAAACCGAGATTAAAATTAAACATTGGTAAACAACAGGCAAACAATGAATTATCGATATGGGTGACAAATTGTAGTTTACTGTCGAATAAAATATGTCAATATGCGCAGAATTATGCGAAGACGATATCTTTCATACCTGGTCGTCTCGATGGTTGCAATGTTTTTTTAACGAAGTGCGCTTGTTTGTGGGAAGTAATATCCGGTATTTGTCATACCGGGACACTTAGCCATCTTAATTCGTTAATCCACGCGGCCATTGTTTGCAACGATGCAAATTTATGGTACGTGGCTGCAAATGAGTTTCGATTCATCAACACGTCGCCATTATGTTTAATGCACTACAGATTAGTACACTGGAAAAAAATGTGTGTATGAAATTTTATCAAATAAATATTTGCTCAATAAAAAATAATACTCAAATCACACAAATTAATGATTCTTGTACTAAAATGTTTGCATTTAGTATCTAGTTTTATATATATATATATATATAGAGTACTATATATTCAAACAAATATTTATTAAAATTTGTCAGATTCACGACTATTCTAAAACCGTTTATGTACCTGCAAAATCCAAAGACCGACTGTTCGATCGCGGTTCAAGTTTGCTACCTCGGAGTCAATGTAGCCACCTCCGTTACGTTTATAATGCAAATATGGATCTATTATCTCGGTGATCTTTCTCTTAGTATTCGCTACAGATCGCAAAAACAATGGTGATGGCATTTAAAACGGAACCTCAGCGTTCTTTTCGCACATAATGGATTCGAAAGAATCGTTTAATTAAATAATACAGATTAGAGTCAGACAATTGCAACGGCAATAAGCGCGCGCGTCTTCCTGTGTGTCGTGTCGTGTCATGTATTTCATACACGCTTCAAATAACTATAACTTATATTAATCCGTAATTAACTGCCAGTCATTACTCAATTGTCAAGTCACCGATCTGAGTCATCGCAATCGCAGGGATTACAAGGTAATCCTCGGCGACATACGCATTACATGCCAGGGGTCAAACGCGACGTCACCACTCCGTAATCATTTCCACGATTTTGCATTGAGACGCCGAAACAAAAAGCTAGAAATAACAAATAACTTCATTTGAAACTCGAGTGGAAAATCCAAAACGCCGCGCCGCCGCCGCCGCCGCCGCCGCCGAGTAAAAAAGAAAATAGCAGTGATTTTCAAAGAGTCCGCGACACTTAGGTATTTCCAGTCCACAAGTACTAAGAAAAACCGAGGCTCGCGTACATTTACCGTGGTGGTGTAGCATATCGTTCGCGGAATTATTGATGTTTCGTTCATATAATCGATGTTTGCAAATTGAGCTTGCCCTGGCTCGATCGACCTGGCGCGATGCCGCATCGTCATATTAATTCTTATCATACGAGAATCAATTCATTCGCGAAGCGATTTACGCGGAGATATCTGCAACAGTTCGTAGTTCAAAAATATACGGAGAAATATCTACTTAGATCTGGTTTTTTCTAGTTAATTTGTGGTTACGCTCTAAATTTTCTACAGTGAAATCTCACTCCTCAAAAAAAGCGAAAATACAACCATCCTTGAAAAAAAGTGGTAATATGACAATTTTCAATTTTTTTAGAATGAATTTTTACTTCAAAAGAGTAATATCTCCAAAAACAAGTGAGGTTTCACTCTAAAAGGAGTCACTCTTTTTCAAGAAGTGAAATATTTTCATCTTTTTTTTCAAAGGTGATTGTACTTTTATTCTCTTGGAGTGAGATTTCACTGCAAAGAAATTTAGAGTGTAGATATAACCTGATGTGTCTAATCACATTTAACCAAAAATTTATCTTTTAAATCGATGAATATCATTACTTAATTCAGATAAAGAAAAGATTTTAAAAGAAAGATGATCGAGAAAGTAAAAGAGTAGACATTTGTCAATCTCGACCATTCTAACTCTCTCAAAGTTTCCTCATAAATATACGAAAATCAATCAATGAGTGAACAATGTTATTATAGTGTGCTCTCTAAATTTTTGGGAGTAAATTTCACTCCAAGAAAAGTGATAGTTGCGCCAGCCCGGCAAGAAGTGAATTTCTTAACCTAACCTAAAAAGTCAAAAACTTTAATGATATATTATATCTCGCTTCGCA
>Ga0157364_1005377_pt1 | contig 13024 bp, 9 predicted proteins | sample AttsexASBM2_FD_111476 | JGI IMG/M metagenome (GOLD analysis project Ga0157364, IMG submission 111476) | Fungus gardens microbial communities from leaf cutter ant in Ribeirão Preto, State of São Paulo, Brazil - Atta sexdens ASBM2 | ecosystem: Host-associated > Fungi > Mycelium > Unclassified ... | reverse complement strand
ATATAAGTTAATCAAAAGATTTAAGATCTGTTCTACAATGTGCTTTTTGTTTCCTATTTCTTGCTTTTTGCTATTATTTACATCTTGTTCTTTTGCTTGTTATCCGGTTTTTTGTTTTATATCGTTCGAGATATAAAAATTAACGAATTTCGAAAGAAACAAAAAATATGTAGCAAGAAATACAATTATCGATAAAATGCAAAGGAGAAAAAAACAAAAACAGAAAACAAAGAGCATATTGTAGAATAGGCTTTAATCGAAATCACTTCGAAAGATAATCACTGCTCGATTGATAGTTTTTTATTTAGAAGATGAATTTTCTTAAATTATAGAATTAAAAAAAGATTAAAAATTTTTTAAAATCTTCGCAGCATAAAATTTTATTAGAATTTCATATCTTTGCTAATTTTTGTTTAAATTACATTCAAAATCTGAAGTAGTAACTTTCTAGTAATTTATTGCGATGAAATACGAGGTCTGTTTGCTTACACTTTTTGTACTCAGGAGTGCATTCCAAAATTCAACTCTGTCCGAGCTCTGATCGTCTGCACATGGTCATTTCGAATGTATTGTTGTAAAAATATTGTGATAATTTTATAGTAAAGTTATATTATAGTAAAGTTATATTGGCAAATATGAAGTTTCGCAGTAAGTATATTGAATATATCATAAAAGAATTCGAAGCTTTACGTATTTTATGAGGAGGATTAAAATATATTACATGTACATGTTAGGTTATGTGCATTAGAATGGTAATTAATAACAAAGACATTATTATCATATATATATTATATTATCATTACATTAATGTAGTTCTTCTAAAAATAATTTTCTCATTTTATTGTGACATAGATAAGCAAAGTAAGCGCATGCCGGCACGGAAGAGGTATAAGATCGAGAAAAAGGTTCGTGAACATAACCGAAAAATGAGGAAAGAGGCTAAGAAGAATTCTAAAAGTCAGTGTTCTAATTTATCAAATATAGAGATATACATTTGTATTTAAAGTAGTTTGATAAGTTCAATTTTATTCAGGAAAACCCAAGGTAGTGGAAATACCAAATCAGTGTCCATTCAAAGAGGATATATTGAAAGAAGTAGAGGCAATGAAGAAGCAACGGGAGGAGGAAAGACAGAAACAGAAGAAAGCAGCGCGTGAAAGAAAACGCGAGCAACTCGCCAAAGATGGTCTCCAGGGATTAGTTAAACAGGCTGAGAATAAGCAGTTGGCACATAAATCAATGGAAATAGATTCAGGTCAAGATCAAATAAAAAAAGGTGTTGCTAAAGAAGAAAATTCACTTAAAACTTATTATAAAGAATTCAAAAAGGTTCTGGATGCAGCTGATGTTATTCTTGAAGTTGTTGATGCTCGTGATCCATTGGGAACACGATGTAAAGAGGCAAGTTTTGTGAAATTTTTGTTCCAAATCTAAATGTATATTAATTTAGTGATATATCTGACATCAAATAAGAGGAAAGTAAGTGAAAATAATGAGCAAAAAAGCTTTGTCTTAATTAATAATCTATATTTCATTTCATATTTAATATGTAGAACATTTCAACTTTACTAAGTTCTCTTCAACTACAATATTAATATTAATACATATGAATTACTTTCATTCTATTACACAATTCTTTAAAAATGTCAGTAAACTTAAAATTCATATAAAAATTAACGACACAGTTATTATCTGCAATACTATTTTAATCACACAGTTTGTAATGAAAAAATAGAAATAGTAATGTTACATGTTTACTATCATATTTTCAAAGAATTGTGTGTGGGATGAAAGTGATTCATATGTATTAATATTATTATTGCGGCTGAAGATGACTTAGTAAGGTTGAAACGTCTGATATATTAAATATGAAATAAAATAGATTAATTAAAGCAAGATCTTTGATTCGCTCATTGTTTTGACCTTTTTTATTTATTTGTTGTTAATTACAATATGAGCTGCGTCATTACTTTGTTGTTACTAATATCTGAATACAGGTAGAAGAAGTAGTCCGAGCTGCAGGAAACAAGAGACTGGTGTTGGTTTTGAACAAAGCTGATTTGATTCCCAGAGATAATTTAGATCAATGGTTAAAGTATTTGAGGGCCAGTTTACCTACAGTGGCATTTAAATCGTCCACACAAAATCAAGCAAATCGATTAGGTAGAAGAAAATTAGGAAAGAAAACGGAATCCATGATACAGAGCAACACTTGCTTTGGAGCGGAATTGCTCCTGTCGCTACTCGGAAATTATTGTAGAAATAGTAATAATGTAAAAACAAGCATTAGAGTGGGTGTTGTTGGTTTGCCAAACGTAGGAAAATCTAGCGTTATTAATTCTTTGAAACGCAATAAAGCATGCAACGTAGGAAATATACCAGGTAATTAATTATTGTAATTTATTGCCAATTCTTGTATCAACTATACTTATGTCATTTGTTTTAGCGATTACATTTTCGAGTTTGTTAATTCTTTTTTAATAAAAAAATTGTTTTGTAGTAATTTATAATTAATGAAACATTTATATAATTAAGCCAATTAATTAATATTTGTACACGTATTGATACAATTTATGATTTTTTTAAATTTCAGGAATAACGAAAACAATGCAAATTGTTCAATTAGATTCTAAAATAAAATTGTTAGATTCTCCTGGTATAGTATTCGCTAATTCTGATGAAAATTCTGATGATACATCTGTAGCTCTAAAAAATGCAGTAAGAATTCAGGCATTGAAAGATCCTTTTAAACCAGCAACTGCAATTTTGAAAAGAGTCTCGCGACAACAGATAATGGAGTTGTATAATATGCAAGATTTTTCAACGCCAGATGAATTTTTTGCCATGAAAGCAGCACGAATGGGAAAATATAAGAAAGGTGGAATACCTGATGCGGTTGCTGCTGCGCGCGGCATTATCGAGGATTGGAATTCTGGAAAAATCAGGTTTGTTGTATTATATCATTCCAAATCTTTACACAGTGATAATTTCTAATATTTAAAATATTTTTGTTAGATATTATACAGTTCCACCTGAACAACCGGTATGTCACATATCTGCCGAAATAGTCAATCAAATAGCTAAAGAATTTGATATTGAAAGTTTTGCTGCGGAAGAAAGAATGATGCTTGATAATTTCACGACATATTCTACAAATAATCCTACCACAGATCCTGTCTTGATCAATAGTACAGGTCCTGTCACGACGGCAATGGAGATCGAAATACAAAAGGAAGCGGTAAGATATAAGTATTAGAAACGTATTTATCAAATATGGATGATGCATTGGATATTTTTGAAACTTGTATGTGCTATAAAAATTATTTTGTAATATTTTGTAATATTTTATAATATTTGGCCGATATGTTATTGCAGGAATACAAAGTGCAGAAGAAATTGAAAAAGAAATTGCAAGATACGAAGAAGGATAAGTTTACTGAAAGAAAGAAGAAACCAGATCCACTTTTCGAAATTGAAGGCAATCAAAAACTAAATAAACTCAAGAAACTTCAATTCAAGAAAGAAAAAAAAGAACAATTGAAAAGAGGTATGATAAAAAAATAAGAAAAAAGATTAAAATTATAATATTTAATTTTTTTTAATGTCACTTCTCAATTTCTAGAAAAAGCTACTATCAAGCTAGCGGGACAGCTTGAAGAATTTAAATTTACTTCCGATGATTATGACTTCAATACGGACTTTACAAATGCGTAGGTTATTGTCATACATATAGTACATGTATCTTATTAATATTTCTTGTATACATATGTATATATACATATGTGTATACATGTATGATGTCTACATTATATGTATACTGTATAACAATGTGTTGTGAAAATACTATATCAATTCTAACTAGGATTTTCTTTTACGCAATCAACGCCCATGTTAACGCTTACATTATAGAATAAAAAGAGCCATGTCTTATATATCACATGATTAAAGAAAAAATTTTCATTTTTTCATCTATGTGCAGTAACTATAAAATCTAAAAGTATTTTTTTCATTTCACTAAAGCAGAAAAACAATCAGAAATTAAATTGATATATCGGGCATAATCCAGTTGTGGGCGATTGGTACAGAGAACTCAATCGTTGCAACTTCGACTGATTAACAGAATGCGACAAGTTGTCAATTCAGTAAGAATAACTGAGAAAAACAAAGCATAGAATCGAAAATATGAATGCAAGCGAGGAGTTAGTTAGTCAGAATTTACATTTATGCATTATTTTGACCGTCAATGATCCAGAAATAGTATAACGTCACGAAAGTGATAAGGTGAAATTATGTAATGAATTACAAGTAGAATAAAGATTTATTCTCTTTATAATGAAAGCATGAATTTATTTTTTTTTTCCACATCCGAAGTTCCAGCGATTCGAAGCTCGGAATCGTTGCACAATAGTTGGTAAGTTTTATTCTTCCACAGATCAGATCATTCTGAATAAACACTTTTATCTATTATGCTTGGAAAGTTTTTAATGAAAACTAGAATTTCCGAACATAAAAATCGTATCAATAGAAATATCAATCAGTTCTCAGTAATTACTGTTCCTAGACTTAATTATTCGCATGAATTTGACTGAAATATTATTTTAATTTTAGAAGAGGAATTACATGACAATGAAATATTAATTTTGGAGGCGATTTATACATAAAAAGATGATTCTGAATAAAATCATTCTAATCCAATTTGTGTTAGTAATTTAATTGATGTAGCGAAAATTCAGAAAGCGAATCAGAGAGTTTTTTCTCTACTCTATGTTCAAAATCTACTCTATGTTCATTTATTATGTTACTTTCGAGTTTTCTTTTCGTTTGTCCTACATCTTTTTATAAAAGAATAGTCTCAGAAATAATATACATAAAAAAAAAAAAATTAGAATAAATAAGTAAAACGATATACAGCGGGGCTATCGGATATATATCTTTTTATATGACTGGATTGTTTCACCTTTCGATAAATTTCAGCTTACTGTCATACTTTCTTATACTCGTTTCCACCTCTTCGTCTTTTTCTAATTCTAAAGATTAGAAAAAGACGGAGAATAAGTTGAACCGAGATTAAAGTTAATCTACATTGGTGAAAATGGGCATTATGTTCTAACTCTTTTACTCTTTTGTTTATTCTCTCTTATGTTCTAACTCTTTTACTCTTTTGTTTATTCAATAAGTAAATTACCTTATAGTGTAGCTAAAGATACACTATAGAACAATCGATCCTAAATCAAATATTTCTGCTCCCACTTAACCCATTCCTAAGCCCATATTCAGAATGCACTTTTATCTTTGAAATTCTAACGTGTAACATAAAATATAGTATGTTAGCGTGCTAACATCATTGTAAGTGCGTTCTGTATACCGGCCTCCGGGAAAGGGTTTCCCTTTTCTTTTCAATAATTTCATATAAATTTTAACATGGAAAGATTATAGAAAATTTAATCATTTAGTAAAATAAAATCGCTATCCGTACTTCTGGCTTTGGTCGCTTATAATAAATTTATAATAATCGTCGTTAATATGTTAAACCTAAAATTAATTTGTTGAATAGCTAACTCTATAAAAAAATAATTAATATATTAATTATAACTAGAGTTTGAAAATTTAGTATTATGTAATGATTTATTATACTATCAATTGTATTTATTATACTATCAATTGTAACAACGTTAAAATTCCTGTTAAATAATGTATTTAAAAAAAATGATCACCAAACTTTTCATTGAATCAAAAATTCAATTTATCTACAATTTTAATTAATTAACGTGCGTTAATCAGCGTAATTTGATAATATAGACAATTTATTTAATATAATTGTATTTTTAATGATGAAATTATTGTATTTTTATCTGACTTAATTAAGGTTTATATTCAAGCATCAAAGCTATCATTTTTATCAATTGTCAATGAGTATATAAACTTTATGTTGGATGTATTTGCGAAATGAAAACAATTATAATTTATAAATAGCAGACGTTTCGATTCTACATTATTTTATCTACATTATATCATCATCAGTATTCTTATCTAATATAAATCAACATCAAATCATTATCTAATTTATGTTATTGACATGAATTTCTCTATAATTAAAACATTCGCATTTTAATTGTAATTTTCTTCATAGCAAGCTTACTTTCGTTATATTCTATTGACAATATTTATTTATCATCTTTATAAACTCACTTCGTTTCTCTTGACTGACCTCATCAATATTCTCTTTAAATGTAAATCAGTGTTTGTGGGAATTTTAATAAAGAACTTTAATAAAGAAAACTATTTCACAGCGATATACTTTTTTTTTTGTAAAAAATCGATGTCTAGCAGATTGATACGGAGATCGCACACATCTCTAAAATATACTGAAAATATTTATTGATTATGTAACTTATGTTGAAACACATAAATTTATTTTACAAATTTATTTTATTATTTTACACATAAAAAATGCAATAAATTATCGATATTTTACAATTTCATATCAGACTGAAATTTAAAAAAATATTTTTTTTAAGGAAATAATTTTTATTCTTTTTTTTAATTTCCGAGTAATATCAATATAATATTTGTCTCTTTTTACTTAATATCTTTGTTTTATATTGCCAAAGTAATATAAAAGTTATATATTTTTAAATTTATATTTGTTATATCAACAAAATAATCATTATTTCATTATTGGTATACGTAAATTATTTCTGGTTTTTCATACTCGATTTCTATTATGTATTTTATCACGTAATCAGTTTTATGTTCTTATTAATATCTCAACTTAATTAAATCTAAAAATCTTATCATCCGGATTTATATACGGAGTCCTAAGTGGCACTGCATGCCACACAGTAGAAATCAACAGCAAAAAGAGATGCTGGATTCGAAAAATTTTTGATGAAAAACTTAATGGACGAAAATGAATATTTTCCTAGTTAAATACAAAGACATATAAATTATGGGTAAAAAATTGTCTTAATATGATCCGATAGGATCCAAATGACATTAATACAAAAATTATACAAAAATTATATGATGCACTTAATATTGTAATCTGGAAAAAATCTTATAAGTCTTTTGATCACATCAATATGAGTTTGAATGTTTAAAATATAAAAAGAGTACATGTTCTTTAAAATAAATAATTTTCAACATCATTATTTGAAAGTAGAATAATCGCAATGAATAAATATAATACACACGAATTATTTAGAAAACAGCTTGCTTCGATTATTGAATTCGGTTATTGGAATTGTATGCATTTTAACAGCGTGGCTAAGCATTAAACTTACAATATTATTATAAAATGAGTAGTAATACATGTACATATGTGCCCAACATATAAATAATGTTAATCTACATAAGAGAAGTGGAACGAGAATTGCACATGCACATTGTGATAATGAATGGATAAGTGCTCTAGCACTGTACGTATAAAGTATTTGTCATGCGATTGATGCGAGTTAACTATTTCATGAGAAACGTAAATAGATTATTATAATACGCTACACATTGTTATAAAAGTAAACTGAGTTACTGCACTTATAATATATTTACAATTAGTTTTTTTTTTAAATAAAATTATACTTTCCGTTTCTTTTTATTGTTACGGTTTAGTTTTTAGCTATTATTTATTTATATTTAAATTAGTTTATCTCATTTTTCTCTTCTTTTCAAACAACGACAATTTTATAACATTGTAGCTATCACATAAAGATTATCTTGTGAAAATCTACAATTTTGTAGATAAAACGAATATAGAAAAAAGTCATACATGTAAACAAAATAGATAGCAAAGAAACGATAACATATATATACGATAACATATATTATTACGACAGTACTGCATCTGTTATTCGTGAAGTAGTATAGTGAGCATACCCTACTGAACAAAATCACATCACAGTCAGTTACATGATGAAATCATATAAATCACGTAACGGATTGTTCCAAATCAGTATGTGATTTTTTAAAAGTAAATAATTTGAAAAGTCATGATAATATGTTCTTTTTTCTTCTCTCGTTCAATTCTTCAAAATTCGATAACTATAAAATCACATGATGAATGAAATTATTTTCAATATCATGTGTTTTTCAAATTGCATTATTTAAAAAAATTACGTACTGATTTGCAACAATTTGTTACATGATTTATATGTTTTAATATGATTTCATTATGTAACGTTGTGACATAATTTTTTTCAGTAGGGCAATGTTGCAGTTGATAATAAAGCCAAATCATTCAATCGACAGTGGCCATCTGGTGAGCAACGGACAGAGGTCGGCGCATTATTAATGTTAAAGATCATACGTTTCTGCGACGTTTGAACAAAGTGCAGTGCTTAGAATTGTACACGTAGAAAATAAGAATTGGAATCGTCAGAGAAGATTTATAAAAGGAAACAAATAAAATGCTGCGCGTTAAATCGTTGTGTCAGCCACCTAAGATTTGGCAAGTGATAGAAAAGAAAAATAAGGATGGGAAGCTAATGAAATTCACGATTCAAGAGATTCCCGAGGATCGGTACGAGGACGCGATTCAACACATGTGCACATACTTTTTAGTCGATGAACCAACTTGTCAATGTTTGAGTAAGTTTTATCGATCGAAGACCTAATAATCTTAATAATGTTCTCATTTATTATTTTGTAAATTTAATTGTAAAATAAAAAAAGCTACACTGTTAGAAATGTAACCACGAGCTTCCTTTACATGTAAATGAAGCTCGTGATTATGAACGGAATTAAAAGTAATGAATGATTTAACTGAAAAAATTAAGTTACAGTAATTACTTAAATGTAATGAACGTAAATTAAATTTATGAAAATACATTAAATTTTATGTAAAACAAATACTTTTTAGTTATAAATACATAAAATTTTATATAATGTCATGAAATTAAGTTCAAATTGTGTAACTTAAAATTTAATGAAATTTAAGAACATTTCTAACAGTGTATAATTAGAATAAGTCAAACTCTCTCTCTCTCTTCCCCTCTCTCTCAGATTATTTTTATTTTTAGAATAATTCCTAACGGAAAAAAATTATTATTTTTTATACAATTACTCATTATACCTGTTTTTCGTCACTTCTTATTCTATACTATTTGTAGATGTAAAAAATGATCCTCTATTTATACAAGATATAACTACGCTATGGCGTCTGTTACTCGCAGAAGACATATCCGTAGCTGCATTCATCGACAATCCCAATGGTGGCAAACCCATAATCGCCGGTATGAATGTTTTGGGTATCGAGGTTAAAAATCAAAAAAAGAATTTGTCCGATCAGGTTAGCTACATTAACCTTTGTTAGTAATTAAATTTGTAAATTTGGTTACTCTTGGTTACTGTATTCGAATTCACACATTCTATTGTGCGAGTTCTATTATAAGTACATACAGAGTGTTTCCAGATTTATGATAAATACAAGAATACTGGATTAAATTGTCAATTGAACAATTTTTGTCAAGTAATCTGTACCTCTTAAACTCTGTCGAATCGTCAATACATGCCTTGATTTTTTCTACGGGAATATATCAATAATTTAATATATGTGCAGATGTGCACTCTTGTTGATATCGAAAATGAGTTCATCAATGGGATATGTGATTCGCAATAGTTCTAATAGGATTTTTCTAAGTGCATTAATGAATGCGCCATAGATGTAATGCAATGCTTGTATAATAAGCAAACTATTATTTTAAATATTTGTAGTAATAAAATAAACAAAATAAAATCAAGAAATATATAATTTTTTAAATTCTATTCTAATTACTTTACAAAAATGAAACAGCGTTTAAGATTAAAAATTGACACCTAACATTTTAAAAATGCAATGTCGAACACAGATTACTTAACAAAAATTGTTCCGTAATATAGATTACTTAACAAAATTGTTACGTAACAGTTGTTGAATTTAACGAGATGTGCCCTTTAAAAATTCGCAATTATCAAAAATATTCTGTATAATTAAATATAATTAAATATAATTGTATGATATTATAATTCTAAGTTTTATCATAACAATACTGTTATATGGAATATGATATATCAGCCTATAAATATTTATTCCCTATAAATATTTATTCATTATAATAATCGTTAAATGTTTTAATTTCTTATTCGTATTTTTGTTTTTATTTCTTTTCGCCTTTTGTCGTAACATTGGCTGCGTTCAGCAGAACACAACAGTTTTGCAATCGTTTTATGATTCTCTAATGAGATAGGATCATTCTTCTAGATTTAAAAATATAATCCAATCAATGCGAAGAAAATTTCCAACAATTGCAAAATAAACATTCTGCTGAACGCAACTATTGTTTTAAGGAATTTTTTTCTTATCTATATATTAAGTGTTATATTATGGCAATATATAATATAATTGATAATATAATAAAATTGATAATTGTTTCAGTTTAAATCAGAAAAAATCAAAATTACGTATAATCTTCTATCTATAACGAGTATGATATACGAACGTTACGAAATTGACAAGTATATAAATGCTGTTGGACTTAGTGTCGATCCCAATTATCGAGGATACGGATTAAGCAAGGAATTACTAAAAGTCAGGTATAATTTACTAGGATATTAATTCGCATATGAAGAATACATTAAGTTATTGATTCTCCGCCATTTCACATACATGCCACAGTTCATTTTTTCAAAAAAATTGAAAAAAAATTGCATAGCATTTCAATTTTTTCTAATAAATCTTGCATTCAAGATCTTGCATACTATTTGTAATAATTTTATACTTGATTTCCATTAATTTAATACCAATTATATTATCAGATAATCATTAATCAGATTATTATTAATCAAATTTATCAATATTTTATATTTTACAAAAAAATCAATCTAGAGATTTTATCGGATTTACGTATGGAGTGCCAGCAACAGCCACTGCGTTCACATCGATAATTTCACAGAAGTCAGCAGCGGGTGCGGGATTCGAAGAATTCTTCACAAAAAACTTCGCTGATGTAGTGGACAAGGACGGAAAAGAATATTATCCTAATATTAATTCCAAAGCATTTAAAATCATGGGTAAACGATTCATATAGTCCAATAGGCGAGCGATATTTATATATATAAATAATATAAATAAAGATATTAATTATATAAATTATATAAATAAAATATTTATATAAAATATTTATATAATAAAATTATATAAATAAAGATATAAATAAAGAGATTCATAAATAAAGACTTGTAACTTGGAATAAATTTTGGAATTTATTGCAAATTACATAAAATTTATCTAATTCAAATTGTCCAAAAATATTCTTCAATGTACGCTGAAATAAAGAAATTATATTATTATCAGCGCATTAATATCGGCTTCCTATCATAATGCAGACAAATTTAATTTCCGTTTCGATAAAATGTTCTATTTTGAATACGTATCTGAATACTACATCCGTAGTATTCAGATACGTGTTCAAAATAGATAACGTTTTATGATATATCTTCTCTATATACGAGACGAAATGTGGATGATTGCATGTACTCGAAAAAATTTTATCGAATATCATGTATCATCCTCTAATAAAACCTCTAATAAAATATTTAATGATTAATTGAAGTAGTTTTTCCAAGTTTGATGCGAAGAGCAATGGAAAAAAATCAATCGTATTTTAAATCTATGTATGAACTTTTAAAATTCAATATTTCCAAATTACAATATACCCAAAAAAGAATATTATAATTCAACTTGTTCTTAACTCAACATTTTTTACATTTGTCGGAAAGATTTTTAGATGAAAGTTTAGCACACAATATTTTATGGATTCTTCGCTCTCCCTCCCGTCATTGCAAATCTTGTTATGCAGAAATTGGAGAATTGAGCTTTGGGGAGTTAGGAATTTTGTGTGTGTGTGTGTGTGTGTGTGTGTGTGTGTGTGTGTGTGTGAGATCTTCCTTTTTCAAAATAAATATATTAAACAAGGATTCTCTCTTTAAAATAACAAAAACAAAATTAATCTGAATTAATGAGAGTTAGTGCGAGCGGCACAATAAAATTTTAATAAATAAATTTGTTATTTGATTTGATATGTTGTCTTCTTTATTTAAAATCTTAATAAATTATTAAATGTTTCGATTCTCTTTAGAACAGTATAAATTATATCAGTAATATTCGTAATCCATATTAGATTTCGCGAACGGTCAAGGTAGAGTCACTCACAGGTTGCCTGTAATATTTATTATAATTTATTGTTTTCCATCGATCCGACCTTTGTCAATTTAAACGTTTATTAGACCTATTCGTCACTTCGGATGGCTTAAACGGAGTTCTACTACTAAGCAAATCTACATAATATATAGATTAAAAAGTTATTAATTGTGAATATTAATATTATCCAAAGTTTCATGGTGGGATTTGGCGATCGTGTTATACACTACAGTTTTGGCAACCTGTGACTCTACTTTGATCGTTCGAAATCTAATATGGATTACGAATATTCTTGATGAAGATTCCAAAGAGAATTGAAACGTTCAATGATTTATCAAGATTTTAAATAAAGAAGACATCAACATATCAAATGGAGTAACAAATTTATTTGTTAAAATTTTATTGCGCACCTCCACTCACGCTGACTCTTATTAGCTCAGACTAACTTTCTTTTTCAGATAGTCAGTTGATCTGGCATTGGCAGTGCCTAACCATTTAATTGATGTTATACAAGATATTACTTTAAAAATCAAAGCTTTAAACGATCTAACTAGATTTTAATGCTTGTATGATTCTTATGTAAATTTATATACTCTACTAAACTACCGCAGTAATATCACGCGTTAAATTGACTAGCAATTTAACAATCAATTTAACTCGTGATATTACTGCGGTAGTTTAGTAGAGTTAGCGTTTCAAGACTGAAAAATCAATTCGGCGCACGTTTCTAAGGACTACATACGTAGTATATAAATTCACATAATCGTACAAGCATATATTATTAAGATCCAGTTAATTCGTTTAAAGTTTTGATTTCTATAGTTTGTATTATTACGGTCCTTTAATATATTT
>Ga0157364_1005376_pt1 | contig 13025 bp, 6 predicted proteins | sample AttsexASBM2_FD_111476 | JGI IMG/M metagenome (GOLD analysis project Ga0157364, IMG submission 111476) | Fungus gardens microbial communities from leaf cutter ant in Ribeirão Preto, State of São Paulo, Brazil - Atta sexdens ASBM2 | ecosystem: Host-associated > Fungi > Mycelium > Unclassified ... | reverse complement strand
ATATATATATATATATATATATATATTACAATACTTTTTTCTGCAGAGTATCTTCTTGTAATAAATGTCATACAGCTCGTATATTGGGAAGAAGATTTACTCCTACTTGACTCCTACAGTTTACAAATACCTGGATGTTGGAATCGTCGTGGGACCTACGTCTTTTGTGGAAATTATAATTGGCGACAATCAAAGTAACAACATAATTTTATCTCGCAATGTGGCAGGCTTTCATCGAAAGATACGCAGATATTGAGCGATTCTCGTGCAATCAATCGCACCTTCATTATCGATCCATGATTTAGTGATAATATCGTAAATAGTGTGAAAAATAAATGTACACTTTATTGTTAATCAGAAGAAAGTGCTTAAAATTCGATTTGAAATTAATTAAATTAAATTAAATTAAATTAAGTCTGCTTATAAATATATGTAAGATCAGGTGTATAAGTCTGCTGTTTTTTAGTTAGAAAAATATTTTTTTTTCCTAGGAAGCAAAAACAAATTTATTCAAAGTTTTATTCAAAAATTTTTAGTCAAAGTTTTAGTCAAAAATTTATTATAATTGCCCTCATTAACTATACATTTTTCCCATCTTTCGGGCAATTTGTGTACCACGCCAAAAAAATTCCTCATCTTTCGAGGCAAACCACTCATCAAACCATTTTCGGACGTCTTCGTAAGAATCGAAGTGTCGCTCAGCGAGCGCGTGGCCCATCGATGAAAACAGGTGATAGTCAGAAGGTACTTGCCAGGTCTGAGTAAGTGGGATGGGGTAGCACTTCCCATTTGAGTCTCCAAGTAATTTTGGATTATTGTTGACGTGTGCGATGGTGCGTCATGAAGGAAAATCAGCTTGTCATGTCTTTTCCGATAATGCAGCCTTTTTTCACGCAGAGCACGGTGCAATTTGATCAGTTGTTGGTGGTAACGGTGAGCATTAACAGTTTCCAGGTTTTAACAACTCGTAGTAGATGACATTCTCCTGATCCCATCAAACGCACAGTATCGTCTTCCGTCCGAAACGATTTGGTCTTGAGGAATATGTTGATGGTTGGGCGGGATCAACCCAAGATTTCTTGCGTTTAAAATTCTGAAAATAGATCCATTTTTCGTCGCCTGTTACAGTCTGATGCAGAAACGACTTTCTTTTTTGTCTGGCAAGCAGAATTTGGTATGTGTTTTGGCATCGCTCCATCTGCCTATCGTTCAGTTCATGCGGCACCCATTTTCTTTTGAATCTTCCCCATGGCATGTAGCCGCATGGAAATGGCTGCTTGAGAAACATCCAATTGCTCGGCAAGCATTTTTTGCGATTGGGTATCGTCCTCGTCCAAAAGAGCCTGCAATTGACAGTTCTCAACCTTCCTGGGCCGATTTTCACGCTTCTTGTCACTTAGGTCAAAATTGTCGTCATTGAACCGGCGAAATCAATCTTTGCACGTTGTTTCCGATAAAGCATTGTCGCCATAGGCCTCCACAAGCATGGAATCGATACGATTCGGTAGCCGACTTCAAATTGAAACAGAAAAGCAAAGCTTCCCGCATATGCTTTTTTTTAGCAAAAAACTAGACATGATTACGAAAGAAGAAATGTACGTTGTTATATGAAATTGCTGATGATGTGCACTGGTTAATGTTGACAGATGTCAAACACTTAAAAAAAAGTGTGTTGTATGCCCAGGATAGCTTTGTACGCTCACTAATACCACCTATGAGCAAACAGCGGATTTAAGCTTATACACCTGGCTTATAAAATTACGTTATATATAAATGTAAACGCATATTTAAATTATATATCTAGGTGTACGACATTATTCATTCCTTTCTTGTTATCGTAGCGCATATTACGCGTCAGCACCTTCATGCTCCACGGTACTGCAGACAGAGGTCACAATCACAATATTAAGCGTTCTCTCTATTTAAATCATTAAATAAAAAACGTATGACAAAATATATTTGCGTGCGAGAAGAACATACAAGCGATTTGCGAAAAGCATTCTTACGTGCCATCGAGAGTTAGCGTAATTAATACGCCCCGCGTAGAACGTATCGAGACATGTGCAAGGCTGAAGTAATGCATTTTGATCGATATTGTTATCGTGACTTTGTCAACGATTACGAGAAATTGGAAATTAATCAAATATATTTGTAACTTCTTATTGTTAATAAGAAATAACAAATATATTTGGTTAATAATTAAGGGGTGATTTATTACCGCCGCTTATTCGGGAGCGACAACGCGATGGGAAAGATGACGAAACATAAGAGGAAAGGAGATAGTAAGTGATAAGGTATATGCTGTAAGTGTATGCAAGCCTTTGTTACCGATTTTCATCATTTTTGGGGAGGACGGCGGTGAAAAATACGAAAGGCATAGTGAAACTTTGTCATGTTTATGTAATCCATCGACTGAGGTCCTATGTTATACACATGTGTAAATATCGATAACTGATAGATAAATACCGATGTGTAAATACCGATGAGACCTTCTCGCACCTTTCCCTCCTTCTCCGCGCCTACGAATTCCTTCCGCGCCCCATGCTCCCATCTAGCCCCCCTAGAATCCGCCCTGGTTTACTACTTGTGACATTGCCAAATAGTACAATATCTGTTAATATACAGCTGCTTGTTAGCGTAATTTAAGATTTTTTTCAAGAATGGCATTCATTAATGTAATTCAAGATTTTATATTTCAACTAACACCGATATGGGACTTGTTGCGTCAGTATCTCATAAATAATATTATATGGTAAGCTCAACTGCTTAAATGAAATTCGTTTTTACCAATGTTTTTATTCGGTGTTAACTAGTATACATATTTTACGTTTAATTATCATTATAAGAGCTTATTCACAGTAAAGATGTTTGTTGGATACCATTTCAAGGAAAAGAACAATGTTTCAGTCAAAAGTTTACACCTCAGCCGAAAACTATATCACGTGATCAAATGATAAACTTTCATGAATAAACTTTAGCATTTTTATCAGTTATAATCAGATTAATGCGTTATATCAGCAATCGAAAAGTATATCACGTTCGAACAATTTCACGAATAAACTTTCAGCATTTACCAAATGCAATTAGATCATTAGTTATAATTAAATCATTACAATAAATATTAGTGACAAAATGTACAATGCCTCGAGTAAAGTCATATATCTGAACCAAAAAATATACGAGCAGACGTCGCGCTCGAAAGACTCCACCTCAGCATTTTTATCACTTGCAGCGCTTCGCGTACCATTGAAGCGCAATTAAATATATATATCTATTGAACAATCAGGCCAATATTTAACAGATATCAGACTAATATTTAACAGCTACCAGACTGGTATTTCACAGCTATCAGACCGATACTTAACAGCTGTAAATAGTTTTCAAACAGCTATCAGACCGTTATCGATCTTTTTTCAACTCCATCTACTATATATTTATTAAAATGTCTACTGGTCAGGATATAAAACATAATAATGTGAGATAACGTACATTTTATTTAAAAATCTTACAATTCTTCCTGGCGTCGCGACTATCAATAATATTAAATATTTTAAATATTGGGAGTACAAATTAGGTTCGGTCCGTTCAAAAATGCATTTATTTCAAAACAAAATGAATGAACAGATCAATTAAAGTATTGTCCATCGCTGCCTACTACCTTTCTCATCTCTCAGGCAATTTTCGAATTCCATCTCGAAAAAATGACTCGTCTTTGGAGGCGATCCAATTTTGGAGTCAATTTTCGATTTCTGCGAAAGAAGTGAACTGATGATTTGCCAAATCGTGCTGCATCCTTCGGAATAACCAATAATCAGAAGGAGCAACGTCCGGAGAATATGGCGGGTGCGGTAAAACATCTCATTTGAGTGTTTCCAAATATTCTTTTACGACTTTAGCGACATGAGGCCGAGCGTTGTCATGAAGAAGAATAACTTCATCATGTCTTTACGTATTCCAGCCGTTTTTCTCGCAATGCATGGTTCAAACGAATCAATTATAGCCGATACCGATCGCCCGTAATAGAATCGCCAGGTTTCAGCAGCTCATAGTAAACAAGACCTTTTTGGTCCCACCAGATACAGAGCATGATCTTCGAACTATGAATGTTTGGCCGTGCTGTTGATGTTGAGGTCGATGGCAACGATTGACCGGGCTTAGCGTAGTATTTTTTCTTCTTGGGATCGTACAATATCCACTTCTCATCTTCAGTTACAATCCGATACAAAAAATCTTTTCTCTGTTGTCTTTGAATCAGCTGTTCGCAAGTGAAAAATCGCTTTTCAACGTCTCTCGTTTCAGTTCATAAGACACACAATTTCCTTGTTTTTGAATCATTTCCATGGCTCTCAATCGTACAGAAACGGCTTGTTGAGTTACCCCCCAATGATTCTGCAAACTCCTCTTGCGTTTGACTCGAATAATGCCTCTAATTTTTTGTCTTCGAATTTTTTTGGCTGTTCCAGAGCGAGGCTTATCTTCAACGCTGAAATCTCTATCCTTGAAACGTCGAAACCATTCCCTACATGATTTATCAGTAGCAGTGTCAACATAAACTTCGACAAGCATTCGATGGGCTTCAGCGGCATTTTTCTTCCAATTAAAGCAGAAAATCAAAACCTCTCACAAATGCTGCTTGGTTAACACAAAATTCGACATTTCAAACACAGTAAAAATCAAGTAAAAATCATTATTTTGAAACTCAAAGCGATATAAACTGAATATTATTAGCAAATATTTAACCTCTCTAAAATCGCCAAAATCATCTGTCATGAACCATTCACAACAGCTGGAGCTATCTTTAGGAGAAGCTTTTAGGAGAAGCGGACCGAACTAATTTGTACTCCCAATAGAAACAGAACTATTTCAATCTTATAATAATTTAATATCTTTTTCTTTTATAAAAGATTCGGTTTACAATATGGATTACATAGTTGGAATGATGCTTATAAACTTATTAAAAAGTTTATACAATATCATCCTATTTTTTTTATCAGAGCTGAAAAAGACAACGTAATCATAGCCATGGATAAACAGATATACTTTTAAAAAATAAAAAGATTACTGCATATATATATTGAAACATATTCAATAATCAAAAAGTCTCTCTTAAACATGATCAATAATAAACTGAAAACTTTGCTTACTATTATTCCACAAGATGGAAGAATTTTAGTTTCATCTCTGATAATACTTATAAATCTCTAAATGTAAGCGATGGTTTGTTACCCAGAACACATGATCTTCCAAAGATTCACAAATTGGACCCACTCTGAATTACTGTCTATAGACAGTCTCTATACAGAATTGCAACTTTTCTACACAACAGCATAACTAAAAATATTCTCGTATCTGTCAGTCATATAGACAATTTTGATTTAATCAGAAAACAATAAATTCATATGAAAATTAATTCATATTGATCTCTCTCGATGTTATGTCATTATTTACAAACATTCCTATAGAATTGGCAATTAAGAGTTTAGAAAATAGATGCGAATTTAATTTAATTCAATGTAACATACCTAAAGAGGAATTCATGGGGACTGTCCAGTTTGTACTTGATTCAAATCATTTCACTTTCAATAACATCATATATAAACAGAATTTTGGAACACTAATGGGATCACCTCTTTCTCCAATAATCGCAGATGTAGTTATGCAAGATCTCGAAAATGAGATGCTGAGCTGAATAAATCATCACTCTTAGCAACAATAATAGTAATAGTAATAACAATAGTAAAAACAATAATTAAAAATTTAGTTTATAATTCCATACGTAGACCCATTGTCCGAAAAATTTAGAAACTTCATCAAAGACACTATTTCTGTTATATCCTTCTATAGCATTAATAAGGTTACCGCATGAGTAACTATATCAGGACGCAATAAGATTCATTACCCGCGAGTTGTAAGAAGAACGTCATCTATAAAATTTCTTGTAAAGACTGTAATGAAACTTATGTCGGACAAACAGGGAGACAATTGAAAACGAGAATTTCTGAACACAGATCTCATATTAATAAAAACACAACAACACATTCGATAATTACAGATTATAGGTTGCATCATAATCATGATTTCTGATGGGAAAACGTTAAAATATTGGATAATTGGCTAAGAATTGGAATTATAATAAGAGCTTGATATCAGAGATGATCAATATAAAACAACAGAACAACAGTATAAACTTGAAAACAGACATAGGATGCTAAATCAAGCATTTGACTTATTTTAACTCTTAGTTTGTTTTTATTAGTGACATTGAAAATGACTTTTAAATGATGTAAGTTCTCACGAATTATCTTATTTTACTATTTGACGATGGTCGACACGTTATTCAGTACATTTTATTTATTATTTTATAATTTGACTAAAAAAATCTTTAATTGTTTGACATCTTTATTATCAAAACACTGGATTAGCAATTTACATTATGTGCTTGCAATTTCCATTATGGGTAAATTTTTTGTACATTCATTTTTCCTATAATAATTATTTAATTTTATTATTAAACCGACTTTTATGATTTCCAGCTTTGTAATTGACATGGAAGAATGTATTCTCAACAGTGAATTTAATTTGGTTTCCCTTGCACGAGATTGCAAAGAATAGATTCACATTTTCCAATTTAGTGCGTAGACAACGAGCAATATTAATTATGTAACTTTTTTGTGTATTATGTATATTTTTCCCTAAGAAAGAAAGTTAGAAAATTAACCGAGATGCACGAATTTAGTATTGTTTTAACGATTATATTTGTTCTACGACCTCTTCAATTTGAATATTGAGAGATATTCTTGAACACTTTGAACAGCATTTATTCCTTCGCTCTTTTATCTCTGTTATTATTTTTAAGTTAGGGAATAACATTCAAATTTTTGTATTAAATATTAAATTATAAACAAACAGAGATCGAGAATGAATAAAACACTTTTTTATTATCATTTTCTAGCTTAAAAACCAGTGTAAAATTCATTTCCCTTCGTCTCCAATCTCTTTTTGTTAATAATTAAAATAAGAATCCTTACACTAAAACAATATTAAGTAGTTTATAATGGCATTAGAAATTGACACTGTAATAATTACGCTAAATTTATAATAATATTTTCGCATAAAGAATTTATTCTTATGGTCAATATATTCGAATGTTTCAGCTAATTTCTAGCCTTCTTCAGCAAGAATGATGCATAATAAGAATTCTAATTTAATTAAGAAGCATATATTATTGTGAATGAATATCACGACTGACATTGTACCATAAACATCATTAACTTCAATTTAATTGATTTTGTTTAATTTACCACATTTCGTTTAAATTCCAACTATGTAGGTATATATTACTGCTTCAAAATCTACATATGTAAAAAATCTATTGAGCGTTTCCAGTTCCGACGATCTCCTGAAATAAAAATATCTGTTGACTATCCAGCGTATTAACTGATTATAGAAAATATGATGTAGGAGTTTGAACACGGAAAATATATGTTACTTAATTTTTCTTATTATGCATCATTCTCGCTGAAGAAGATTATAAATTAGTCGAAACATTAGAATGTATTGAACATACGAATAAATTGTACTTACATACGAAAATATTGTTATTAATTTATCGCAATATTACAACATCAATTCCTTTTATTATATAGTCCATTTTAATTCCTTTTGTTAAATATTAAATATTTAATATTAAATATTAAGTTATTAATAATAAAATGAAGATCAACAAAGAATAAATAATTTTATGATGATCATTTCCTAATTTAGTTAAAAAACATCAGTATATAATTTTGTTTTAGTCCGATTTACTTTTGTTAAATATTATGTTATAAATGAATGGAGATCGAATAAATCGTTTTGTCATTATCATTATCTAACCTAGCAAAGATACGTTAAACTGACGTCATTTTTTTCGGCTCGTAAACATCGCCAGTTACTTATTAATGACATCATTTAGACGTCGCTATGATGTGATTATGTCAAAGTTTATTAACATCATTATTGTTACATCATAATAACGTTGATAATTAGTATAAAAGAGACATTTACTCTGCAAACAAGCTGACGTTATTTATCGTCATTTTGACGACAAAATAATCTAAAAATAATGTGAGCTTATTTAGTCGTTTTTTAGACGTATCATTTGCGATACTTTATAAATCTATTAACTTTACAATTAAGTAGCACAACAACGCCTCTAATACTGGGTCTACAATAGAAGTCATAGCAGTCGTAGGGTTTTCAGTTGTAAAAAATTCATCAATTATTCTTCTTATAATGGACTGCGATCGATTAATTTTCTACGACTTAAGATCTTACGATCGCTACAACTTCTATTGTGAACCCCGCGTAAAGCACTAATAAAGCGCTTATATACATTTCTTTTAATGCTTTTGCAATGCTTTGTAGACACTGAGCTTGGGAAAAAAACTTCAAATACACCAAAGTAACGTAAACGTGTTCCATCTTTGGATAGACCTAATAACCGTAGCACATTAACGAATAATCCTTTCTTCTTACTTAAAAAACTTACTTTTTACTTGAAATATATTCCGCACAGCACTTTTTATTGAAAATATATTAAATACATATCTATATTGCACTTACATTGCGTTTCATTTCATATCAAATATAAATTTCATATTAAATACATGCAATGGATTACGAAAAAATCAAAATATATACTTAATACTGTTACGTTCAGCGGACTCTCACGATTCTTTTCTTTCGTGGGGATCTGGAATTCGTTGAAATAAAAAGACAGCTTCGAATAACGCACAAGTTGAGTGTTATAGCATAGAGAAGACTAAAAATTTTCTTTTCCCATACTAAAACTAAACTGAAGAATCCAGTATCTCTTCGTAAATCGCTCCGAGATAAACTAAAAATCGGTGCACGAGCTATGAGACCAAAAGGATACCAAGTTTGTGCCCTTTGGATACTAAAAGACTGCGGCTAAAATAATAATAAATATATCATTGAAACCGTAAGACTGGCACCAAGATACTTTTTAACGATTAAGTCGCGATTCTCACGAGTCCGTGAACACAAAATCTAAGAAGCGACACGCGACATTCAGGGGCAGATTCTGGGTGATCTCGTGCCGACGCGCTTTCTTGACGCACGAACTTTTTCCTATAAAAATTTATAGAAAATATTTATGGAAAAGTGTTCTCAACACTACAGACTCCGATCAACATCCTTTCCTCTCCCCAAGATCTTGATCAATCCAAGAGCAAAGAAAAATCCTACTACTAGTTAACGTATCTATCGTATTCCATCAATCCAAATCGGAGTAATCGGGGATGATTAATATAAAAACCGCGGCCCTCAGAGTGATTTTTCTCTCTGAACTTAGAGAAACTATAGTTGTCGGGACTTTTGAAAAAGCTTTATCGATTCTCGAAGCTCTTTTTTTCCAGTAGAATCAGCAAACCATACTCATCTTAAGATCAACAGTACTAATCGGAGAAATTAACAAAGCGGAGCCAGCATCCCACAGTCGGCACCCTCTTCGACAGTCTCTCGGGTACCTTATTCATCGTTATCGCCAAGTGGTAAGTTTTGATTTCGCTATAGTACACTGAGTGATCCCTCCTCTTCTTGTGTGGTCTCTTTTCAAAGATGACCAAATTTTTAATGCGTTCACGCAGTTCTTCTGCCCCTCGTCACCGACACTTAGCGGAGACTAACAATGCGCGCCGACTCACCACCCGTCCGCGTGTCCGCACTAACATCGCGGAAAACTCTAGAGAACAATCTCCGTTAATTCAGGCATCGGCTCAAGAACAGACTCCGATCGTTCAGTGTCCAGCCTTGACTCTATCCGCTATTAGATATTTTTTACTCTCTTGTCTCCAATTTGTACCCAGACTTTTTCAATGTTCCCGATCTCTTCCCGTCCTCCCCCTGTTTCACATCCGTGATATCATCACTCTCGATTAAGAAATTTTTCGTCTCACATCTCCTCAATTCCTCCTGTTCAACCTGACGCTTACTTCCCCGCTAATCTCCTTCCTCTCCTCTTTCATAATGCCCATCAGTTATTGGAATACATGTCTCACTTTATTCCTTCCACTAATGATCGTAATTATCGCAGGATCCACTTGCCTATTTTCAGTTCCCATACTATTTCTCATTCCCATTGATCCTCTTTTTTTTCAACCATATGAACTTACATAATTTTAATTCCCCCTTCCTCCTTCCAAATCCTTCTCACACAAAATAACATCAGTATTACACGCTCTCTTTCCACGTACACACATATATACAAACTTACACATACATAAATCTATACTCAAAAATATTACAGAATAAAGAACCAAAGAATTGTATTTTTATACCTACGGAAAATGTATCACCAAATATTGCTTCAATTATAGTACTGTTAAATTAAATCCTCTTTTGTCAATTTAACAAACCTCTCCTTATATTCATTGTAAGTTCTCCCCCGATTGCATTTCGTCCTCTCCCCAGTCACTTGGATGAATACCATGATCGAAAATCAGGGCATACGAACGTACCGGCACATTTGGCAAAGTGCGCCCTCTCGGCACACTGATCCAGTTGGGGCCCTTTAAATTAAAAGTACGACCGACTCGTGTGCCCGTTTAGCGGAGCACGAGTTGAGGTTTCCACTTCGTCTTCCATTCGACCCTCGGCTCGTTAGAAGCAGGATGAAGCGAAATACCTCCCGATTTGCGTCAGTTCTTCCTCACAGCTCCCTTGCGGTCCGGCACCTGGATACGACCAAATCGGTCTAATAATTCGGTTTCCGTTGCGTTCCCCCCTCAGCTCCATACATGCGGAGCTTGGATGTAACAATACATATATAATATGTAGTAGATGTATTGTGCATATTCAAGTCAAAATATATATATGATACAATATATATATGATACATATATAATATGTAGCAAGTATATTTAAATATATGGATATCAAATACATAGTTGATACATACATAGCAGAATGTAATAATATGTCATAAGATGGCGTACCGTAAAAGCATCACATAACATTAAAAAAATCATAAACGGATAATTTAGAGCAAGTGTCTGTATATGTATTATTATAATCGATTGTATCTAAGAATAACAAATTTAACTGTTTTGGTTAAAATCTCGTGTAATATTCTTGCGTAGGATAAGACCGCCCAAGAATATGCATCACTCAAGACTTTGTATTGAGCTTTACGACGAAACTATTAGATTATAAGAGATGTAATTTACACAGAATATGCCTTATTAGTTTGCCAATCTGTATAAAAAAATCATTGTGATCGTTACAGCAATAAAAAAGATAAATTTAAAAGATTTTAAATTTTATAATTTTTACCATTTTCTTTTCATATTCGTGGATAAATTTTCTACATCAAATTGTTGCTTTGTGAATCTGTATTTTTTATATTGTGTGCGTGCATGTCTCTGCTTCATATTAAGTGATATATTTACTTAATATCTATAATAATTTTTATATAATTATGTTAAAAGTAAAAAGTAACACGATGATTCAAGAGTTCGCATTTAAGAAGTTCAAGAGTTTACACATGAACAGCATTGGCAGACATCGATCGTGGGTAATACAATATAATTTTAATTAACAGTCTCTATTCAAATTTTAAATTCGGTGAAAATTGGATCCAGTGCCAGAGCTGTTGACTTTGGGCCCATCGATTTGTGCGTGTGGGATTGTTCGTCAATCGAAAACTTACTTGTATGAACTCTGTCTATAAAAATACACTCAAGTACTTATAAACATGTCTGTTTAATGAAAAATAAATTTTTACTTTAATTAACATTACTTTTCTTATAAATCACTTTTTTTATAATGCAAACTCTTGAGAAGACACTTCAAGAACATTCGCATTTTTCCCTTTTTAGTAGAATTAGTCTCCTGTAAAAGTAAGTGATAGTATTAAATTGATACGTGACAAATTTTTAATTTAAAGTATAAGGAATAATTTAAACACCACTTTACTGTACAAATCTGTCCTTGTACAAGTTACAGCCTCAAAGAAAAAGTGCGCACTCTTGGGCGGTCTTATTCTATATATACGCATTCTTTCTCAATTGCCATGTGGCATAATCAAAAAGGAAATATTTCCTCTTTGCAGAGCAAAAATACGTTTACCTTGCAAAAAAAAACTAAATTTATTACAAGTGTATCTTACAATATGCGTGCTCTCAGAACTTGACAAAAATCTGAAACTGAAATTACCATAGTAAACGCACTTACTCTTTCAACCTCGAGCGACATCGTTAAGATATATCGCTAAGCAGAGCACCATCGCTAAGATATACCGCTAAGCAGCCATTGCATACTGAGGTGCCAAAATAAATTATTTTTAAACATCAACTAAACATGGAATTGGAACGAAGCATGTATCGCCGCTCTTGGCGTACATCCGCCTTAAAACTTAATATTTTGAAAATATTAGTATAAAAATATTTTTATTATTTTAAACTTAATTATTTATTAGAAATTAAAATGCCTATAACGCTCGAAACTGCATCTTCATTGATTAAATAATTAAATCTTGAATTAATCTTTCGAACGGCGCGTCGAATTTTTCCGGATTATAAACGCAATTAAACTATTCTAGTAATCGCGAATTAAATTGACAAGCAATTTTAATAATTTGATGCTTCAATCAGACATCATAAAGATGTTAATATGTTGAAAAACTGTTAATAAATTTATTGCGAAAAATATTATTCAATCTTGTAGTAATTTAAGATTAAATTATTTAAGCAATGAAGATTCAGCTTTGACGGTATATTTTAATTTCTAATATTGATTGTGTTCTCATGTGGTTTAAAGTAAAGATTTTTAATATTGTTTAATTATTTATATTTAGGTACATATAACGTATATATTATATGTATATATATAGATTATATGTATATATATATATGTATATATATATATATATATATATATATATATATATATATATGTATATATATATATGTATATATAAATATATGTGAATCTTTAAAAGAATATAGTATTTAATTTAACTTTTT
>Ga0157364_1005375_pt1 | contig 13026 bp, 8 predicted proteins | sample AttsexASBM2_FD_111476 | JGI IMG/M metagenome (GOLD analysis project Ga0157364, IMG submission 111476) | Fungus gardens microbial communities from leaf cutter ant in Ribeirão Preto, State of São Paulo, Brazil - Atta sexdens ASBM2 | ecosystem: Host-associated > Fungi > Mycelium > Unclassified ... | reverse complement strand
ATTTTTTTATATTTTTTTTTATAATATATTTTATATAATATATAAAAAAAAATAAAAAAATATAAATAAAATATATATTTTTTTTTTATATAATATATATATATATATATATATATATATATATATATATATATATATAAAATAATTAAATTTGATAATAATTGAATAAATATAAAATCAATAAAACAAACGACACTAATTTATCAACTTTTTGTTTAGGAAATACGCGCATGTGTATTAGAAAGTTTTTAATTTATTTCTACTTAATTGTTATTTTATTTAATATAATATTTTTTAATTTTGAATTCCCTTTTTTTTTGACAAATTGAAAAATATAACAATTAATTTTCTGTGTTTGTATTATTATAATGTAAGATAATTTTTTTCTAATTTATTTATGTTTTTATATGTTATTATCAGACAATTATGTTTCAATTGTCATTATATTGTTTGATATAAAGGATATTCCCGCTAATTTAAGCATTTAAATATTTAAAATATTTGTATTGTTTTTAGAGGAATGATAAAATATTAAAGGCAAAAATTATTTGTTTCGAGAAAGTAAATATTATATAAGCAAAAATAAATAAAAAATTATTATCCTTCAAAGTCCAATTTTAATAATTTTTAATAATTTTTAATAATTATAAATCATAATCTCCAACTAAAGTTAGAAATGGTGCTACAATGTATAAAAAATATCGAACAGTATTTTTTTTGCTGAGGAAAAATTGAATTCATAAATATTTTTAACTAATAAATAAGTTTTGCATAGTTCTTATAAACTATACAGGATGTTTGATAAATAACGATAAATCTTTTGCACAGGAGCAGAATGAACTAAACTGAGAAGAAATTAAAGTCCTCTACCATTTTATAATTTTCGCAATAGTAAACAAAGTATTAATTACTGTAAAAATTGTCGAAAATTGGTCTTCAATAATTTTTTACTCAGACACTTTACAGATCAACTTTATAGAAAAATTGTAAAAAACAAAAACTGTTTATTTTTTTCTCATAGAGCTCTAAGAACTTTTTTCAGACTTTTTTTTATCAACTTTTTACTCCATTTTCTTATTTTTATCAACATGAAAAAATACGGTATTAAAAAATTCTGAAAAAATTCTCAGAACTTTATGAGAAGAAAATAAACATGTTGTCTCTTACAGTTTTTCTGGAAAGTTGATAGTATTTGAGTAAAAAGTTATTGGAGACCAATTTTCGGCAATTTTTAGCAATTAATATCTTATTAATTATTGCGAAAATTGCAAAATGATAGAGGACTTTTCTTCTCATCAGTTTAATCCATTCTACCCCCGTGCGAAAGATTTATCGTTCATCTTATCAAACATCTTACATAATGTTATGTATAGTTCGCAAATCATACTGAGCATTACAATTTTGCACAATATTAAGTTATTTTTTATTATTTTTACAGATGAAATTGATATTATTTGTATTAACGCTTTTGTTGGCTGGAAAGTCAACTTTATTACAACAAACAAGTACAAAGACAGTATCAATATCTTCCAAAGAACACGAAAAAAAGTTTAATATAAAGATCATCAGTAAAGAAGAAAATAATTATAAAAATGCAGCAAATGAAATTTTGAATTTGAATGAAATGGATTTGAAAATAATTAAAAATGACATTATTAAGAGTGACGCAATTCGGGATATCTTTCTTTCACACAATTCGTTAAAAAAGGTTCCACATATCTTAGATCACGTGACATATCTATCGTACTTAAATTTGTCACATAACAACATCAACCTGTACGAGGCAAATCAAATTGTACATCCTTATCTTCGAGTATTAGACTTAAGCAATCAAAGAATATCAAATGTCATACCGGAAACAGAAGTGGAAACGTTTGAAGAAACAGAAGATATATATAAACGTTTGATTTTTAATACCACCAAGATAAGATTACCGAATTTAGAATATCTCAATTTATGTGGAAATGATATGTCAGCGTTTCCATGGGAATTCAATTTGTCATTTCCAAAATTAATACGTTTAGATTTATGTAAAATTAACGCGATAGAATTGGAATCTAATTTTTTCTATAAAATCTCTACATCGTTACGCGTCCTTCATTTGGAGAACAATTATATTCGTAATTTAACCCTACAAAACATAGGAGAAATTACCTCTTTATATTTGGATGGAAATATTCTTGAAACTCTCTTTATAAATTCTACGAAATTGCGAATGTTATCATTATCAAATTGCACGAAACATCTAAGTACGGGATTTTTCGGAACACCGTACTTAGAACAACTTGATTTATCCAGCAATGATTTTGGTAACCTGTTCGACGTTATCATTCAATTTGAAAGATTTCCATCATCATTAAAAGTGCTTTTGTTAGATTATAATAAATTGTCATACATTCCTATTTTAACTCACTTGAAATGGCTTAATGAATTATCGTTGTGTTACAATATGATTAAATTTATTAAACCAAATACTTTTAGGTATTTAACATCTTTGACAAAATTATCATTGAAAGGAAATAAAATAGAACGCCTTGAAAAGGAAAACTTTATAGGCTTAGAGAAATTAGAATACCTGGATCTGTCAAAAAATCAGTTGAGTTATTTGCCAATTGATTGGGCATTGTCATTGTTAAACCTTCAATATTTAAATATAAATTCGAATAAATTTGCAAGTATTTCAGAAATGGGTATATACTCGATAAATTCATTGCAACATTTATTTATGCGAAATAATACATTTAATAAAATAACAACACTCGAAATGGAACCATTACCAGATTTCATTACAATATACTTAGCTTAAGATGATTTATAACTTTCAACGCTATGACTATAACTGATTATTATTTTGTATATGTTTAGCATGGGTTTATTATTCTACATGTATAAGTTTCTCTAATTTTTTTAGTTTATTATAGTTTATTATATATATTACATAGTTTACATAAAAAAAGGTGCATAAAAAATAATTTATCACGCCAGAATTCTTAATTACAATTCCGATTATTTTTTCCTTCTAAATACATTATAGACTTATTTTTATAATTAATATATAATTTTGTTGTAACTAAAAATAAAAGTTATTTATTATATATGACTGATCTATTTATTTAAAATAATAATTTATTGCAATGATGTAATAAGATACATACTAAGAAAACCTCTGCATTAAGCTGATAGTTGATATTGCGCCTACAATTAACTGCTGAGTATGCTGCTCAATTTCTTACTAAAAACAGAACGGACTTTGGTTTGTAGAAGCCATTCTTGTTGCTAAAGAAACGCATACGAAAGCTTATAGAATAATTTTATTTATTAAAAATGAAGAGATTTAAATAGAATTAAACATCTAGATAAAAAAATGTTTACAATTCAAGTACAAAATAAAAGACAACATAAATTAGTTACTGTAATAAAATCGTTAGAAAATGTTCGATTCTTCAAACATCTTAAGTCTTACCTTATCATTAAAATGTTAAAAATTATTTATAGAGTCTGTATTTCTCAGACCTTTTCTAGCTGATTCAAATTATTTATATCATTGGACGTTGATGATAATTAGTATGATAAGTTTGTAAGACTAGCCGTAAGAATGCATGAAGTTCATGAGAAATCGTCTCCATGGTATAAGATACGATTACGCACGTGCTCAGGAAAGTACAATGATAATCTTTGACCCCATAAAAAAAGGTATGAATATTATATAAATTTTATTACTAAAAAACTTTATCTAATAAATTCACTATCTAATAAATTTTATCACACTCGACACTTTACATTCTTTTATCTATTCCTTAAATTTTTGTACGTTTAATTACAGGCATTTAAAATTCTTTTATGATATTTTATATTTAAATTTAAATTTTAATACGTACAATATTTATATTTCTATTATACGTAAAATAAAATAAATTATAAATACACATAAAATATAAATGCACAGAAAAGTACAGGAAAGCAGAATCTAAAAAATGAAATTCAGAGAATAAAATTATTTCAAAGAATAATACATGCGAGCGTGTAGTTATTATTATATTAAATAATTAAATGAATTACCACATACATACACACACACACACACACACACACACACACACACACACACACACACACACACACACACACACATATTTGTCAGACTTAAATATAACAACATGTCTTTTTTTATAAATTATAAATTTTACATTATAATTAATTTATATTGTGGCTTCCAGAAAGGTATTATTAATCAAATATTGAAAAAGCATGGGAATTGTAAAATAGCTGCTTAATATAATATATAACATATATAATATAATATATTAAAAATGATAAAATATATTTCTCAAGTTCTACTTATGAGCTATTTAATTCAGTGAATTTAATATATAATATGAACATTATTATTTTTTACTGCGCGATGCATTATGCAGACGGCCCTGTTATTCGCGCGAAAACAGATCCCCAGTCCCATGAAGACCATCTTGAGTATATATAAGAAGATAACTTTGCGTGCTTACGACAAAAGGTGTTAGACTACTTGAGTGAATTAATCTGCGAGTGAAAAAAGTTCTTTTAACAGTTTATAAAAAATTCTAACCCGACATCAAAGGTAAGTACCACAAATTATTAACATTTATGAAATTATTAAAATTTAATTTCATTTATTAGATAAAATTTAATAATAACTATCTTGTTCTTTTTTAAATTTTAATTTAATTTGTTACTAACTTATATTTACTATTTTTTAAAGTAACTTTTTATTTAGAATTTATGAGTTTTATTATTACATTAATTTATTATTACTTTATTTGTTATATTTTTACATTAATTTATATTATTAATCAACTAATTTTATTATTACTCTATAAAAATATATTAAATTAGTATTTTTTTGACAAACGTAATAATATAAAAGTCGAAGATAAACAAAAACCAAAGATGTTATAAAAAATTAAATAAAATTTAATATGTGTAACACATTAAAATTAGCAACGTATTTGCTAATTTTAATGTATTGGATATATTAAATTTTATTTAATTTTTTTTTAACGTCTTTCGTTTTTGCTCGTTTTATTTTATATTATTATATTGATTATCAATAATGGTTATCCATTTATCTTGCATTTTTTTTTACTTTTTTACTCTTCATTTTTTTTTGCTATCGTTACGTATTAATTTGTCTATTCGTATTTTCTTTTTTAGATGACGCTAGGCCACAAATTCACGATTTTTTTCATTTTCACCATTGTGTACCTAGTAAAGACTCAACATGACAAAAATCGAATTCCTCCTTGGGATTTCAAGACTAATTTTTGGACAATAACAAAACGGCCAGACGTTGTGACAGATTCACAAACATTAACATTACCCACACAAAAATATGTTATTTCCACTGTCCCGACATTTCCCTCAAATTCGTGCCCTCCTCATAGTCATGTCTTCAGTTTCTCTAATGTCGGTCTTCAAAAAATCGGTCGAGACTTTATTAATAGCAATGATGTTGTTAGCCTTAGCCTTGATAACAATAATATAAATGATATCTCGCCGTTCGCCTTCCGCAAGATGCAGAACTTGAAATATTTGGATCTTTCTGGGAATAACATTCCGAAAGAGAAGCTATTATTGTTGCCAAGAAGCGCTAATCTGCAGACATTGATTATCGACAACAATCGAGATTCTCATGATCCCGTTACAGAAGCCCTGAAGGAATATGAAGTTTTTCAGAACTTGAAATATCTGCACCTGTGCAACAGTCAATTACGGAATTTTCAAATTCATTTTTATATAGCAACACCTATCTTGACTCATTTATATCTGAACAATAATGGCATCAATTCTAGTGATGCCGTCTTCGACAATATTCCGGCAACATTGACTCATCTGCATTTAAACAAAAATGTTATCGATCGAGTCAAACAAGGCAAATTGAGGTACTAATATTTATAAAATTGTTTCCTTAGTTAATTAATAATTTTCTTGCTTATCAAAGAATCTAAAAAATTGAATTTTAAATAGACAGTAATTGATATTTCTGTTATTTCTACCATTTTATGTATTACTGCCATTATTAGTATCATTAATATCATTGTCATTATTGTTGTAGTTATCAATTTTAAGTTAATTTTTCATTTTTATTTTTTTTCTAGAGAAAATTTTTCTTGAAATTCTTTATAATATTTTTAATATTAATATTTTTCGAAATTTTTATATAATTTTATATCTTTTAGAAAATTTTTTAGGTTTTTTAATATGTAGATTTCCTCAACATTTCTAAAAAAAGTGCTCCAACTTATATTACTAAAAATATTACATACATTATATTAATTTAATACTTTTATATTATAAATTGGAATACTTTTCAGAAATCTTGTGAAAGTCTACATTTTTTTTTACACGTAAAAGATTATTTTTTTTTATAAATAAAATTTCTTATTCTATAATTTCTGAAGAAAACTAAAATTTGAAAAAGTTTAAGAAGTACAATAAATAAGTAATATTATGAAATATTATGATCGCAATATTATTGTAATACTATATTATTGTAATATTATTGTAATACTATAAATATTAGTTTCACAAAGTCATTGCTATTGCTGTTAATTTATTATTATGTTTATTGTTATCAATAATCATTAATTATCAATATAATTATTGCTGTTATTATTTACGTTATTTATTTCTTTTTCTTCAATCTCATCTATTAATTTTAGGCATTTGCAAGAACTCAATATGAACGACAACGTCATTACCCAAGTGTGTTTTGAGAAATGCGAAGATAAATCCATATCCTTGAAAGATGCTGTTGAAATGCAGTATCTGTCTTTAGCCAGGAATCTGATCTCAGAGATATCATCTGATGCTTTTAGTGACACAAGTCGCCTGTTAAAGCTAGATCTATCAGGCAACAAGATCGCTGATATAACTAAAGGCACGTTCAATAAAACTATGATGATAAGTAATCTTTCTTTAGCTGATAACATCCTTGTTACTATACCGGATGTCTGCTCAATCATGTTCCTAAGAAATCTGGATCTGTCTGGAAATCGCATCAGCGCAGTATACTCTGGCACTTTCTGCACTAATTTGAGGACTCTCGAGTATTTACATCTGTCAAACAATGTTATAACCACTATTGAAACCCGAGCTTTCCGCAGTCTCCAAAGTTTGAAGTATCTGGACCTTTCTGGAAATCGCCTCAAGCAACTTCCGGCACATTGGGTATATTCGTGGTACATCCAAGAGCTGCATCTTGAACGAAATAATTTCACCGAGTTGGACAGCATATCGTTGATTAATATTAAGGAGCTAAAAAACATTTATCTTGATGAAAATCCGATGCCAGTATTGACGGCAGGATCTTTTCAATTACTTCCAGGGCATGTAAGAATACATTTAAAAAATATGCATGTTGAATATAAATGTGAACAGTGTACATGCGAGAATGAGGACGATGAGGATGATAAGAATGATGATTATGAGAATAAAAATGGAAGTGATGATAATAATAATGACTTTTTGGAATAAAAAATATCTTGAAATTTTTTAATTGTATCTTTTAAATATATCTCGTTCTCAAAAAGATTTTATACGCCAAGTGAAATAGACTATCTTGATGGAAGTGTATAATTATGGTAAATTTTTCTTACAGTAACTGAAATTTTATTGTCATATTTTAAAAAAGTGTTTCAAACAAATTTTATATTATTATATGAATATAAAAAATAAATGAGAACAACAATTCAATATTTAAATTTACATACAATTAAAAAGTATCTAACAAAAAATTGTTTACTACTTAAAAAAAATATACTTTAAGATAATTTTTTCTTTATTAAAAATATCGGTTTTAATAGTTTTAAAATATTCCAAACAAAACTTGCTAAATAATTAAATAAGTATACACTGGAAAAAAAATTTGTTGAATTTTAATAAATATTTGTTTCAATAATACTAACGAAATATATACTTTACAATAAATAAGTATTTACTCAAAATAAAAAAATTATGTTTAAATCAAATAAATATGTGTTTACATTTAGTAACTATTTTGTTAGTACAATTGAAACAAATATTTAGTAAATTTTTTTTCAGTATACTTTAATTTCGCTAATAAATATCTTTGAGGAAATCACCTTTTATTATGTAATTCGTTTAGCAAGAACTTACATAGATTTGCAAATAATTTTGTTTTTTGTCACAAATAATTTACCATATAAACAATTAAATCTTAATTTCGTAATTTACAATTAGTTTTACAAATAGAAATCAAATAATAATCATTATCGCTTTGTAGTGCTTCATAAATGCTTAATAAATTACGTACTTAAAGCAAAGTACATTATTCGAATTCATTATATTGTTATTGTACTTCGCTAATACTTTATTAGCGATTTACTTTATTTTACGCTTGATCATTTTAGGCATCATGTATTGCTCTATAAGATAATTATATAATAAATGCGTGCGTAATTATATGTTCTTTGCTTGTATGATTATTTGATATTTTTGAAATAAAAACATTTTATAATGAACTTATATATATTATAGTATATGTAAAATTAATGGATGTAAAATTATATTCACGTAAATATTCTCACGTATATCCTGTTAATATTAACACATAGACTTTTCAAGAATGGATCTGGACACGAAAGAAATCCGCGAAACGCATAATCTTTAAACACATAGACTTATTTAGCTATCCTTTAACTATTTTTTTAATTCATTGAACATTTAATTTATATTCATGAAAAGTTGTTTATATTTTTTCAAAGACTAACAAAAAATTATTCTAAAACTGGTAGTTTATATTTGTAAAATAATGAACCGATAACATCTTTTGCCAGTGTTTTAAAAATTTGTTAATGTGATGCATTTGCAATTTTTTAAATATTTATTATTTCGCAGCATGAATTAACGATAGCGACATCGCAGAATAAATGCAAATATGGTGCATGAAACGAGCGTAATATTTAAGCTCGTGCATATCAAAATTCCAGAAGTCTCTACGATTTCCACGAGAAGATGGTAAAATCTTCTACTTTATTTTTTTTCCCATTCCGCATTGCGAAGTCATCCTACAAGATTAAACGCATTTCATGTCGTGCAAAAGTATAGTCAAAAACATCTGTCTTCCGTCGCATTTAAATTATATATAAATTATGTTTATATAATCCTATACACAGCTAGAAATAAAAAGTAATGCCGTTTTACAGGTTTTTTTTTAATGACGGCATTTCTTTTTTTTGGAACTATAATGGTAACGTAGTCATTTTAGTTAACTAATTTTTAATTATTTTTTACATTTTAAATCTATTTGTGATATAACTTTCGTGTATTTAATCTTTAGTTTTTAATTAATATTCATAGTCCATCATTATATTTCATACCATCTATTAATCTAGTTCAATCATTTGTTTCGTAACTCGATCTATGCATTTTTCTATTGTAAATATATTATAAATCCCTATGTAATTGTAATTCAATTGTAAATTCCTATATATATATATAATAAGCATTAAAAATAGAAATGTATCAAATGTATCAGAGTTACAATCGTTATCAATTTTGATGAATCATCAATTAATTAATCAAAAAGTGATCACATTACAAATTCCACAAATGTATTTTAATTACATACATTATTAAATTAATCAAAAAGATTCTGAAAACCTTTTATGAAATCCGCATATATTTATTAATTAAGGATAAATAAAAAAATAGAAAATTAATTTCACCGTCTCGATTGATATTCACTTTCATACAATGTAACATTTCATTAATAATTTACATTTTCGTTAAATGCTTCGTAATTCTGAAAGAATTGTTTTTTAATAAATAAATATTTTTATTAACAAAATGTAAATTTAAAATGTGAGTGTAAATATCAATTTCATAAGAACAACAATAATTTTTTATTATATGAGTGTAATATATATAATTAATGACGAATTTCAATAATAAAAACTTAATTAATAATGATTTCACTGATCGATGTTAAAATAATCAGAAAAATAATCAATTATTCTGCCTAATATAAATTCGCTGTACTTGATCTAGAATTTATCCGTGCTAGCTAGATGCAAGCTACCGAGGCGAGCTTCTACCCTTTTCAAGGTGTATCTTGCGCACTGGGTGGCGCACATGCGCGATCATGCAGAGAAAATCGAGGTATGAGAAGAGGGCGCGGTACAACGAGAACGGGAAGGGGATGGACATCCCAGTGTGACAAGGATCGAATTTTAAAGCAATAGCGCATACATAAACTTTATAAGAAGGAGAGATTCATTCAGAAGATGTTTTAATTTTAATTTCTTGTTTTAATAAATTCTTATACACAATGTTTCGTAATTTATTATTATTTTATAATTAAAATTTGCTTGATTAGTTTAAGAAAAATTTAAATTATTTATAAAAATATTAATAATAGTTGTTTAATAATAAATCATTATGAGAATTTGATAGAATAAGAAATTGACTTTCTTCCTGGCATTCCTGACTTAAAGGATGGAGATGCAATGAGAATGCAAGCTTTCTAATAAGAATAGAGAACGTGGGAAGGAAAGGTGTGGGTAGTTTGGGAGAGGAATGGAAAGGATTTAAGAACGACAAAGATAATGATCTTAGAAGAGGAGAGGCAATTTGAATAGATTCATTTAGAACGATAATAATTAAAATTATATTATTTATGAGATTCACCCTTTATTAAAAGTGTTATCAGGAAAACTTTAAATTAAATTTATATGAGGTGAAGAAAAATTAAGATATAAATTAAAAAAATTATTTTCAAAAGAAGCTGTCAAGATTTTGAATTATCAATCGAAATACTTTAAAAATAAATAAATTACAGATATATAAATTTCTTAATTACATAAATTAAAATTTAAATATTAAAGAAATGTTCTCGACATTTATTTAAATAATTTTTATTGAGACAATAAACAATCTCCTTTTTTTCTTTCTCTTTTGTACATACAATCTTATATGCTTTTACAAACTCCTATGGTAAATTACATACTTTCTCGATATAAAAATTGTTTATATATTATCAAAATATATAAACATAATATGAAGAAGAAAGTCTGTATATATACACATATACATATGTTTGTATATTTCATTTTTTATATAAAAATTATTTCTTTTTTGAATATATATATATATATATACAAAAGTTTGTATATTTACATATTTACAACATTTCTACACATATTTAAAAAGATAGAAAATTATCTATTCTCTATATTATCTGTCACATCTTTCTTTTTTTATCCATCACTTTTTCTATTTATACCATTGTCCTTGTTGAACCCTAACACTCCTTTACCTTATTTTTCTTTTCCCTCCTTTCTTTTTTCCTGTTCTCTGTTTATCCCCATCTCTATTAAGTACAATTCTTTGTATAAAAAAAACCTATTTTTGGTTTAGTATTATTTAAACGCAGATTTTCTAAAAAAATACACATTATATACATAAATACGTTATCTGTTTGCATTTGTCAGACATGAAGTCAAATTATTTTATTAGAATATAGAAGTTATATGAGAAATTTGCCGTTGTGTATAGCCACCCCTGATATAAAATAAGAGAAAGAGAGATAAAGAGAGGGTGTGTGTGTGTGAGAGAGAGAGAGAGAGAGAGAGAGAGAGACAAAAAGGGTAAAGTGTTAGGGTTCGACGAGGACAATGATATAAATAAAAAAAGGGGTGAAAAAACGAGGGATGAAAAAGAAAGGAGAAATGTCGCTAGAAAAGGAGTTGTATTCTTGTTACTCTGTATAAATGAATACAAGATACTCCTGCGCCATATAAAACGTAACTTGAGAGACGCGCATAGATACGGCGGCATTTCTTCGGGAAAACGATGCAAACCGGAGATACCGCCCGTGAGTTCGGAGGTATTGTCGGTACAGCGAAGTCGACAAGGAGGATAAAACACTTGATGTGATGAAGTAGGATGGAGATACGCGATGGAGGGCGGTGGTAACACCTAGTTGAGTAGACGAGGACGGTGATATCGTCAGGTCTGGTGGGGTGGAGAAAGACGGAGGGATCGTCACAATAGTGAAGTTGACAAGAAGGGGAATACTACCGATGCTATGAACTGGATAGGGACGGAAGTACCGCCGAGACAAGGTCGGCGATACCATCGGCATGATGGAGAGGACCGAGATAGGAGTATCGCCGGCGCACTGCCGTCGACGAGGACGCGACTAGAGCGATACGGGAGAAGGCTAAAGGGCGAGAGGAGGAGGGCAAAGAGATGGGGTGGCACGTCTGGCTAGCTAGCGAGACACCACTCCCCACTCGGTCTGGCCGCTCTCTCCTCTAGCCTCTTCTCTTTCTCTCACTCCTCTTTCAGTGTTCGTTCGAGCGCGGCCCGGTACGGTTCTGTTCTGTTACCCCGTCATGTCAGAGGGTCCGCTTTCGTGATGGGAGCTCACTGCCGCGGTAATATCGGTGGGTGCCATCGGTAGCCGATTCCCAACGCCGATATACCATTCTCAGTGTTATCCGTGTGGCTTGTCTTTCCGGGGGTGCGAGCGGGCGTGCGTAAAGAGAGGGGTGTAAAGAGCAGGGCGGGAGTGCGTGAGTGCAGGGGAGGACAGGGCAGTGACACACAGACAAAAATACTCCAAGGCCAATTTGATTGGGGATACGATGTCGAAGACTTGATTAGAAAACGAAATTAGTCAGTGTAAGGAAGTTGAGGGAAAAATTAGCTGGTAGAAAATTGCAGCTCGATGGTATTATCGTTATTGCCCGCGACTGGGGTAGTTCCGAGACGTCATCGTCCTTCTTTCAGCAAAAACAAACACGCCTGCATCGCATGCGGAAGATTGGATTCGTTTACGCTTTTCGCACGTTAGAGGTGAATATCGGTTTGCAATTGATAGTAGTCAATGTTGTAATGATGTAATAGAAAGTAAAATTTATGCAAGGGAAATGTAATAAATGAAAGAAGATAGTCTTTTAGAAATCTGATTATTTATCTCGAGGCTCGAAAAAAAAAAAGAAATCTGTTTTTGCTTCTCGTCCTTTT
>Ga0157364_1005374_pt1:5000-13026 | contig 13026 bp, 7 predicted proteins | sample AttsexASBM2_FD_111476 | JGI IMG/M metagenome (GOLD analysis project Ga0157364, IMG submission 111476) | Fungus gardens microbial communities from leaf cutter ant in Ribeirão Preto, State of São Paulo, Brazil - Atta sexdens ASBM2 | ecosystem: Host-associated > Fungi > Mycelium >... | reverse complement strand
TGTATGACGTCTATGATCTATTTATTTCGACCACCGCTAAAGCCATCTATAGGAAAACGGCGGAAGCAAAGTTGTACATCTAATACGTATGTACTCATATGTATGTATGTATGTATATATGTACATATGTGTGTCGTGTGTACGCATGCATGTATAATGTATGTAATGTGTATAACATGTATAATAAGTATCATATTTAATATTTACGTAAGGAAAAAAAATTATACAGTTTGTAATAAATTTGTAATAAATTATTTTTATAATTATTCTTATAACACACTCTCCTTGTATATCCAAGAGTTGTGTAAATTGTCAAATCCCATCCATTTCACGTAAATCTTGTCTCCTTTTTTACGCAACACCTTTTCAACAAGATATACGTTGGGATTAGCGATGCATACTCGTAGAATCTTCCTGCAATGGATTTTCCGTGATAATCTTCCAAAAGATACGTTACGGGATTAGTTTTCCATATTTTGATGAACACCTCCGTGGTCCAATTCGGTATGTAACCTTTCTCAAAGATTGTCTTGAATTTGCTTAAATGTACCGAATCATCCATTTTGAATTGCGACGCTGTATTCCGTGTTTAAAAGCTTATCGGCGATCGTGGGAATTATATCGATATATGAGTCGCATACCGATAGTTCGATGCTTTCGTGTATGTAGTATCATAGTATGTCCGATAAATACACCTAATATTCGAATAAATGCATAAAAAAATGAATGAAAATACTCATTCGAATACACTTCTTTTTTATTCGTTAAGAAATGAATAAATACTTTTTTTTCCATTTGAATGAATATTTTTTAAATATGATTATGAATATTTTCGTTTCATATTGACTTTTACTCTGTATTATCTACATATTATAGCTTGCAAGCTTGCAAGAGAAAACAGAAATCTATAAAAACAATGATTATGCCGCGCGCTTAGTCCGCCACCTATATAATGGACATCCTTGTTTAATCTATAGATTAAATAAAGATATTTTTATTGAAAATAAATAATATATCTCGGAATTTAATGTCCACAGACTATAATGAATGACACTCCCAAGATATCTTATACATGTTTATGATATTACTGTGACGGAACCGGAATTATATTAGAATATGTATGGCGTTCTATCAAATAGATATTTATGAATTAAAAATGTATTATTATCTAAAATAGTTTTCAAAATTTCAAAATTTCCTTCATAAAATTTGAATATTACAATGACAAAAATAAATGAAATTTTTTTTTTTACTTAAAGTCATCAAAGTGCTAGTTATAGTTAAGGGTAACGATTGCTTGTTATCAAATCTCTCTTTCATTGCTGTCCATGCATCGTGATAATTGTCAGTCATAGTCTCTGTAGATTGTATTATCCCTGCAGCCTTCTTTGAAGATCAGAGATAATGGAATTTCCTCGATTTTAATCAAACTTTCATTTAAATGGATTAGCTTTTCGAAGATATCTTGGTAAGAATACCAATCCTCGTAGGAACCTAAAAAACTGGTAAATCTATTTTAGGCAACCTAAAGTTTCTCTTTCCTTCGTATTGACTACGTGATTATTGTTGGAACAGAAAGAGATTGGAACTGTGTTTTGATTAAGATGCTCAATTACCGTTTCATAACGCGATATTAACTGAAAATAAAGATTCTCGAAACTTGTTCGGTGTTGCTATTTACGGAAAACATCTTTGTCAACGTTTGCGGGATCAACATTTTCTAGAATTTCGATACGTGATTGAACCGTGTCGAACAGAGATCATAAATCTTCTAACTTTTTCTTATGCTCTTTAATCTCATATCGCGATTCTTGATTTGGGTCAAAATTTTCTATGAAAGTTTTTAGCCTTGTGGCTACTGTTCGTATTTGAGCTCTTTTGGTTTTAGCTTCCGCTAGACGCGTTAGCGCGTTCATTGCTGAGATGCTGATTCTCAGCATGTGAGATAACGACTTAATTGCTTGGTAGAAAATGCAACGAGCTCTTGCGAGCGAAGTTAATGATTCTAAATTCGATTTCGTTCGATTGTGATATATTAGCCACTCGTACACAATAGCAAACTTAGCCCGAATAAGAGTTAGTATAGGAAGTGATAACAATTGAATGTACACGTGTGATGATTCGGCAACTACTTTTTCTGATTTTTTGTTAGAACGAATGCTTATTTTAAGTTATAACTTCTACATAACACTGGAAAGTATCTACAGCCTTTTTCGCTGTATATCTTTTATATTTGTGCATTAACCTATATCTTATCGATATCCGATTATTCTGCGATACCTGTTTATTTGTATGTATCTGTGCCTCGGTATTCTTCGTATCCTTTCAATCTTCTATATTCGCTCAAAGGACCAATGTTTTATTAGAAATGAGGCTTGGTGCTTCTTGCGCTATGTGAAACGCGCTTTTTCTCTTTCCAAATGCCTTGTGGCTTATATTGCGTAGTGCACTGTTGTAAATGGTATGAATGCTACTTGTTCAGAATCTTGCTTTATTTGTTTTGTACAAAACTATGCTCAGATGAGAAGATAATGGAGAAAAAAAAGATGTTGTTGTCTTTTTGAGGAACGAAACAGAACAGGAGCCGAACGGTGAACAGCAAACGCGTACAAGCGCTCGAAGAAGATGCACGAAGGCGATCGAGTCGCTCATACGTAACGATCTAGGGGACGCATAGCAAATTCCGGTGGTGAGGGAAAGCGCGGCTAGGGACATTTGCGTGAGGCGGATTTACCAAAATTGCATCGGCGCGAGTTAAATATCGTTTCAAATTATTGACACAGCGAGTACACGGATCGAAATAAGTATCAAGTCAGAAGTTTAAAAGTCCATAATTGTAAAATTATGTTTAATTACGAGGGTAAGTCAATAAGTTTTTAGAAAATAGTAAAACATTTTTTTTGATCGATTAATTTTTATTTCTCAATGTAGTCTCCTTTCGATTTGACACACTTGATCCAATACGATTCTTCAACTTTTTCAAGCCGTTCGAATAATATGATTTGTACTAACTCTTCAAAATAAGCCTTTGTTTCGGCAATGAATTGCTCTCTGATAATGAATCTCTTCCCTCTGAATCATTTTTTCAGGTTTGGAAACAGGAAATAGTCGCAGGGGGCTAAGTTTGACGAATATGTTGGATGGGGAAGCAATTCGTAGCGGAATTCGTTGTATTTGGCTATCGGTGCCGCACACAAGTGAACCCATTGTCTTGATGGAAGAGCACTTTCTTCTTCGCCAAATAAGGATGTTTTTTCTTTAAAATGTTGTTGAAATCCAATAAGGCTGCATAATAATTGCCATTGATCATTTGCTTCGATGGAAAGTAATCGATATGAATTATACCGCGTGCATCCCAAAAAATTGTAGCCACCTTTTCGGCCGATTTTATGGTCTTTGCCTTCAGAACTGGTTCATCCGGTGAAGTCCATTATTTTGACTGTTCCTTCGTCTTGGGTGTGAAGTAATAGATCCATGTTTCGTCTACAGTAATGAATCGACAGAAATTCATCTCGATTACGTTACATAAATATCGATACGTAAAATATCTCCAAACATTGTTTTGAAATCGTTACACGGTCGCGCTTATAGTCCACAGTGAGCAAACGCAGTACCCATCTTGCCGATAACTTTTTCATACCCAATTGTTCGTGCAAAATTGAAATCTGTGCCATGTGTGTGCCTCAACAAGCTCACACTTTCACTCGTCGATCAATCAAAACAATATCGTGAATTTTATCGATGATTTCTGGCGTAGCAAGACCTCAATTGGACGTCATCACATGTGGATGTACGATCATGTTTAACCAATTGTATACAGTCGTAACGCTAGTGCAAATGTGCTATGAAATTATCCAACTCAGCTTTAATTTCTTTTGGCGTTAAACTTTTCATATGTAGATTTTTTTACTTTTTTTTTTCTTCTTTTTTTTTTTTGCTCTCGTAGTTCTTCGGTTGTTATCGAGAATCAGCTCAGTCAACAATTTCATATAAAATGTCCGAACAAGGATTTATTCAATGACTATCTTATTATATTGTTAATTTATGTAGTAGAATAGTCAATTGAATCAACTTCAAATTGTGTCCTCGTGTATAATAAAATGCTATTCTAAATCGTCTGACAATCAACAGCGTTTTAAATTAACAATATAGGATAATTGTTGAAGAACTTCTCGTTCGGAATGATGTTTTACATAATGAAATTGTTGATTGAGATGATTCTTAATAACAACCGAAGAACTAGTTAAATTTTACAATTATGGACTTTCAAATTTCTGACTTAATACTTATTTCGATCCGTAATAACTTAACACAGAAATAACTAAATAAGATTAACTTAGAGCGATAATTTTTATTATATATCATATGTTACTTCGTTGACATTGATTACATAAATACGTTTTCTTTATTATCACTGATGAAGACTTTATACGTCGAAACATTTGAAATTTATAACGTTATATGTATAAAAGACGAATTTTATTAATTATATTTTTTAACTAATTTTAGTTAACTATTTGCTTGTTTTTTAAAAAAGCCTTGACATTTTAATTTATCATATCTTAATACTTTTATAAAAAAAGGTACTTTAAAAAACATTTTGCCTATTTAAAAGCAATTATATGTTTTCTTTATATCAATTAATTCATCATTCTGTTTCATAAAATTATTAAAATACGAAAAAGGTAACGAATCTGAAATATTTTTCCGTAATATTTATCCGAAATATTTATCCTTCATATTTTTCACGATATTACCGCGCGGCAGAAATTAGAGCAGTAGCCAGTCATTCTATCACTTTTATAGAAAAGCGATAAACTGATTGACTCTCGCGTAAATTCCCGCACAGCAAGCGTTGCCGCGTTTTGTAGACAGGAGCGATATCTTCGATATAGCACAATCATTAGATTTATCAAATAAACATTATATAGTAGCTTTTATTGCAAAAAACATTACTTCGGAGAGTCAAACCCATCTTCGATATTCCATGCGAATGTCCTAAGTCTAACCGAGACCTTAATACCTATTCTTCGCAATAATTAACATATGTAGAAATAACTTCTATTTAGGCGACGAAATAAATAATATTAAATCTTATAAAATCATATATATGAGAAACACAATCCGTAGAAATAAACGCGTTAAACGGTCTAGTTGGATCTTAAATGCTTGTATAATTCTGTATAAACTTATATACTATATATGTATTAATAATAATGTAATTCTTTAAAATGTGCGTCGAAATAATTTTTTGGTCTTAAAACGCATTCTATTAAACTACAGCAGTAATATCACAAGTTAAATTGAACAAGTTAACTAGAAATTTAATATTTGATACTCTATGCATTTTAAAATGATCTTAATAATGCTGAATGTATTAAGATCTGTAAATAATTAATTCTTGACTAATGTGCACAACAAGATTTTAATGCTCATTCCCTTTAAAAGTGTTCTAATTAAAATAATAGATAGTAAATTAGTTGTAAGCTTTAAATTTTATTTACATGGTTTTGAAATGTGCATAATATTTTGTTACTCATCTTCTTTCATCGGCAAATAGTCCCGGAAATGAATATTCACCGTTTAAAATATTAATTCAAGTGCCAATTCAAATACAAATAACGAATTGGTTGTGAAAGCTCATCAAAATATTTTTCTGTTTATGTTTTCGATGTTTATGATTTCGAATATGTATAACTGGATTTTTGTGCTTTCTTTTTTATTTAAACATCTACGACTATATGAAAAAAATACACTGGTTAAATTTCTTTTAAAAACTAACATAATTATTTTTTAAATTAGCGTAATTATTTTTTAAATTGATGATTTCTTCACAAAATGTATGTTTAATTTTAATATTAATTTTAGTATTAATAATTATTTTTGTATACACAAACCAAAACACAATAATACATTTTTTTTATTAACCTTTTATTATTTATTCTTTCAGTTCCTTTTTTTATTTCTACATCAAGTATAACTGTCAAATTTCCTAAAATGTATCATCAACCAAATTGATGATTGCGATGTTTATCTCATAGTTTTTGTGACGTAATTACCTTTTGCGACATTATTATTATTTAACCGAAACCTGACAAAGTTAGATATCATCAAATGCATTTGCAAAATTCTTGACACAAATGTAATTGAGCATTTTTCTCAAGACAAATATTTTTAAAAAATCACATTGAAAGACGATTAGAAGCCAAAAGAATTGTATGTCATTGTATACAAATTCGAGTTATTCGTGTGAATATGCATAAAATATTAGCTTTGCTTAAAAAGAAATCAGAAGTGTGTTTAAGTCTTGCTACTAAATGCAAAATAATTGATGAAAAATTATGCTCTTTGTAGCAAATCGAGACGTATAGCTATGTCCGAAAATTACTTTATCGATTCCATTTATCGTAATATTTCTTCATTACTACATTTAGTAATGAACATGGAAGGTCAAATTATTAATGTACTGTTTTTAATAGAAGCACAAGCAAAAAATAATGATTATGCGGCGATAACTTAAATTTGATAATTCATTTCTAATTAATTGTTATGAAAAAATCCTCCAAGCAATAAGTACATATACCTTTAAAAAAATACTAGAATTGTTACAAAAGCTTCATAAATGTACAATTTAGAACATTAAACGAAATTATAACTTTGGTAGAAAAAAAACAAATCATTTGTACAGACATGAGCAAACTCATATTAATTTGAGTGAGGAAGAAATATTTTTTTTTTAACAAAGCATTTAAGATTTACACTAAACGTTCCATGAGCACACTTCGATATGTTTGTGTACCATGTGAAAGATTTTGTTATAAGAAAAATGTATCTCAATTTAAAATACAAATGGATGGATTTTCATTTTTAAAAAACTTAATGGCGTACATAGAAAAATTATGATATTCAACCACAGTATATTTGATTATTGTCAATAAAAATTTCGTGACGGAGTTTTGCCTGGGTATAGGATTTTAAATAATCTCTTTGTACATAATGTAACAGCGTTTCTTAAACAATTCGAAAAAATGTGTTGGCGATCTTATTGAGCGCACGAAGAAATCGTAATGGCGCGGTCACCGTTCGAGCGTTTCCCGCGGTATTTCGAGGGCACTCGATCGAGAAAAATGAAATCTTCTCTGCTTTCCAAATTTTTTATTAAAAATGCCTCGAGCGCGGGCGAACGTGTTTCAGCGGATACGGAAAGGATCTTAGCGGTAGCGCGGCGATGACCTTCTACGAGACGAGACGCGTGCAGAAGACAACAGTTTGTTTTTTTTTTGCCAAGACGATATTACTTTTTTAATCGATTATGCGTGACGCATGCGTCGTTTAGTAATCGACATCTCGTGGATTCATTGATTTTTCATAGATGCGATTAGGCGATGAGCTTATATTAAGGCAAAACTATTTCAAACTATTGCTAAGATGAGAACTGTTACAAAGGCAAATGGTACAAAAAGCAAACGGTAGAATATTTCCTTTACTTCCTCTACAAGAAACATTGAACAAATTATGTAAAAATCCAATGAATGATTGTGGGACGACTTGGTGAATATATTTGTCAAGTAAGTACATGGTTGAATGATTCCTCTTTATCCATTAGTGTTCTTATTGTTAGAGATGTATTAATCGAGATTTCTCGACAATAAGTTATAAGGCGCTTAATTTTATTTGTTCCAAAGATCACCCATTGGAGAAGTAATACTTCTTCTGGCGGCGAGAATATCAATGTAGAGGTGTACAACATCTTCATCTATTTAGATTAAAAATGCAATTTTTGGTAAATCTCCTACGGAAGAAGTTTCTACATTTATTTTACAACACATAACATGTGAATTACTGAATGAAAAATCTTCACCAATATTATATAGGCGCGTCAATATGCATCAACGACATACATATTATTGTCTTCGTTCTAAAAAGGACATAAAGGGCTTATCATGTATGTCGTTTTTTTCAATCTTTTGCCGACACGTTGATTTTGAGATGTTGTAAGTTTGATAGTAGGTAGAAAACAATTGAA
>Ga0157364_1005373_pt1 | contig 13030 bp, 6 predicted proteins | sample AttsexASBM2_FD_111476 | JGI IMG/M metagenome (GOLD analysis project Ga0157364, IMG submission 111476) | Fungus gardens microbial communities from leaf cutter ant in Ribeirão Preto, State of São Paulo, Brazil - Atta sexdens ASBM2 | ecosystem: Host-associated > Fungi > Mycelium > Unclassified ... | reverse complement strand
CTTTTTTTTCGGTAATTTTCTACTACACCACCACCACACATACCGCATCGTCGGTCGGTGCAATGAAAATGAATTTTGCTTCCTGCGTTTCGATTTCCTTTCTCTCTCTTTCACTCTCTCGCTTTCCTCTTCTCTCTTTTTCGATTAAATTTAAGAGATTAACTTTTCCAATTATTCGCGGCCACCAATTTACCTTTAACAGCGAACAGTACTTCACGGGCGGCGTTGTCGGCCGCTTACACGACGCTCGAATGTCCCTCCTCGCTTTGCAGGAATTGATTGTCTGCGTCGTCTTCGTCGCTGTCGTTGTTAAGAGCTTCCCCAGGATGTACGAGGAAAATGTGGTGGGTGAGTGTCTCTCTCGCTTAATTCATGGAATCGGTCACTCGAGAAGGTAATTACGCGTACTGATGAAAGGTTTATCGATCCGCACATGTTCATCTCGATACTCTCACATGTTAATAAATTACGGTTTGAATTAGGCTTAATTTTGTTAAAATTACAATTCCATTGATTATTTAAAAAGATCTGTGAATATAATAATTTTCTAAAATCAATCAATAGAGAAAGACAATGGCGGGGGACAGACCGCGGATATAGATCGCAACGGTATCATAATCACGCGTATTCGTATCATGATTTTGTCGGGTTAGTGGCGGGCCGTCACGAGGAGATAACCTGGGAAGATAAACACGGACACTATCATCACGACTACAAGGCTCATCCAAAGTATAAATATTCCTATGGCGTAGACGATCATCACACTAAAGATCATCACAGACAGAAGGAACACTGTGATGGTGAGTGTATATATAGGAGTATTCTCGATATTCTCTAAGGTTTTAGCGCTTAACAACTTTTATATTATATTAATATCGTTATCACGCATAATCTCGGTACGCTGAACGAGAATAACAGCTTCTTCTTCAGAATGTTACATGTATTTTTTAACAAAATGAAAAAAATTATGAAAAATTATAAATTTTTTTGTATTGTATTTGTAAATAATACAAAAAATTTGGCAGTTTACCTAAATCTAAATCATATTTTAAAAAAATGATTAAGATATGTGAGAAAATTTGTATTTAAATTAAAAATTGTTAAATATGAATATATTGATTTTATTGAATTTTTTATACGTAATATATAACATCATCTTTATTAAGTATAAATCTAATTTGAATCACTTTTTACAGAGCCTGATACATTAAATAAAAATCTCTGTATCTGTTATTTGATCATCAAAGATTGCTATTGAGATATCAATTTGAAAATTCATTTTTAATTAAAAATTAACTTTCTTTTCTAATTCGTTTAGCATATCTGTCTCTTATATTGACAAAGTATCCATATAGCAACCCTAGATGTATCGCAATACTAATCCAGAGTCAGCGAGTGAAATGTAATTCGATCTTGCGCCCTTAATTAGAATCTCGAAGTAATTGGATACCTGCTCTTAATTAGAAGCTTGGAAGGACCAGGTTTATTTCTTACTCCAGTGCGTTACGGCCCATTGTGGGTACATCCGTCACTTTTCTGGTGCTTCCCGTAAAAACGTGAGAGTCCCGTTAAGCTCGTTGGTATTCGGCGTGCACTTGTTAAATTTAATTGTGACTGATACGAGAGAGAGCATAGAAGTTTATTATGCATTCGTTGGGAAGCTCTCTGGCAAAGCTGGCGAATGAAATGCACGGAGCTTACAGGAAAGCTATTCCGATACGGTGTACCTGGAAAACGTGTAACTGCCTGCGTAAACGCGAATTTAATTGGAACGTATGGAGAGATACACGAGTTTCTATTATATCTTCATTCAGTCCAAATACCATTCTTATCTCAGCTCCGCATGTACGCGAGTAGCACTTCTTAATTACTTCAATAAATATCACAAATAGCACCATTATTTCCTTCTAAGCAAGTCTTTACTTTCTTATTGTCATGGAAAAACTATTTAAACATTTTAAATTAATTAAAAAAAATTTTTTAATGTTTCTTCCTCTCTTTGCAATTTTATATATTTTAAAACATTTGAATAATTTTACATTACCATTTTCTTATTTCAAAAATAGCATCAACAAATTAAATTTTCTAGAAAAGAAGAAAAATTATTTTTTAACTTAATAGAAAATGCTTGACTAATCAAATAATATCGACAAAAATATATTCTTAACATGACCAAACGTCATTTTTGTCATTTTCATTTCATAATTTTTAAAAATTGCCCATTTTAAATTGCGATGATATTTTTAGTTAGTTACTCTTATTAAGTAATGATAACTTTGAAACTTTTTTATAATAAATAAAATTAAGTCAATTCACTTTTGATGAATTATGATTGGTAGATTTATTTAATTCCTTAATAATAATAATTCATTAATAATAATCGAAAGTCACATTTTTTAGTTGTCACTTTTGAAGTAATGGAGATATTATATTTTTATAAAATAAATAGTCATAAATGGATAATAAAAGCTAGTTTTACTAGATATTATTGATTTCAATCACATGATAAGCAAGATAATTATATATATATATATATATAAAATTATCTTGCTTATCATGTGAATCATAGGCAAACATATTCAAGGCGAATATCACATCCATGAGCCTGGTGACAATATCAGAAGTGTAAAATATCATGCTGATCCTTGGCGGGTTTTATGCCGAAGTTCATAACTACGGCGGAAATGATCATTTGGGTGGCACATATGGTAGCCATAAACATCGAAGTTGAAAAAAATATCATAATGAACTATCGATAAAATGAACAAATTAAAGGTGACTAACGAGAATAATGTTATAAACGCGCCTTCTAAACTCGATCGTAACCAATGTGTTGTTAAATATTTATTTTTATATTCTGTGAATACTTATTTTTTATATGTTGTTGAAATATTATTCTTATAAATTATTAATATTTTATCTCTTTACAATAGATAAAAACATATTGTGTATTAAAAAATGTTACTAATAATTTGTACATTAATTATTGCGCATCTATAAATATCTTCTTTTAATTTCAATTCGCGTCTTTCTAATTTTTAATAACAAGCGTTGTGAATTATGAGAATTAAACATTTTTTATAGGAGAAAAGACACACTTTAAATTCATTTAAAAAAAATATGAACAGTTATAAGTAAAATTTAGTTTGACAAGGATAAATTAAATAAGAAAAAGAAACTTCTTTTCTAACAAAACGAATCTTGATGCTAATATTCATATGCAAATAAAATATAAAACTAATAATAATTTCTATAAATTCTTTCTTAAGATTATATTGATGTAGAAATATCAATTACTCATTTCTTTATAATTTTCGAAACGAATTCTCCTTTGGAATTCATTCCTAGTTTTACCGCAATCGCATGATCTCGTTTCATCAAAACGAGTGGGAGCTACTTGCTCAGTTTCTGCTGACCGAATGCAGCGAAGTTGGCCAATCTCTCTCATCAGCACGCCGCAACATGTTTTTATCCAATCACATTCTCGCGCACTCGACCTCTCGAGTCAGCAACGGGACGAACTGACTATGATGGCATCGCAGAAAGATGAAGAAAGTGCAAAGCAGGGTAAACGATGTGGCGTGGCAAGGGTGAAAGGAACAAGATCGAAATTTTATGCCCTCTCATTGAACAATAGTGACGAATGGATTGGTCGTTTTACAAAAAGATCGATCAGTCATTGTGTTATTGACCCTGTCAATTTCGTCGCCAATTCCAATGTCAATCTCGGTTTCTAACGCGGATAATCTCATTGCCTAACGCTTCGACAATTTCTATTAAGTTCTCTTAGTGGAGACTATACAGTATACAGGGATGGTCTGGCGCTGAGATAGAAACGTTGAATTTCCTGAGCGAGTAATCAAGGTTTCACGTTTTGCAACATTTCCGAGCTTATAATCCTTGCCCTCGGTTTCAACAACCGGTTGAATTATTACGCTATTATAAACAAATAATAGTTATTAACGAGCTAAGTAATCATAGACTGAATGTTAGAAAATTTTTGTAAACGTAACACGTTTCATCATTTATAGAAATAATGACCTTATTCTCACTTCTACCAGTTACATAAACGCTATTACATATTGCATGCAAAAACAGTTCGAAAGAGAAATGGAAATTTTATACATAATTTTACATATCTAACCCAACTGTGCACGCTGAATCACTATTCGTCGTTTAATTTTACATGTCGTGGTATCTTTCCAGCTAGACTCGTTCGAAATTGTATCGAAGATTGCGACAATCAGATGAGAACTTATTAGCATAATTGATATTCCTCTAGTGCCCGCTGTACCGTCCAAGGTATATGATTTTAACTTAGATATTACGGTTGTTCATCAAGCGCAATAGTTTGAGTAAGAACCACGAGAACCAGTGCCAGGTCTTTGCGTGTCTCTTTACGTGTATTCTCTTTGAACCTTCGCTGACGTAGAATAAAGTATGTTAATGAACGATTCACGCTCTTGCCACATATATTCTTATCTATATATGTTACCCTTTCGGGTGGTTACTATATTATACTTATAAATTATCAACCCTATCAAAACGATGAAGAAATAAGAAAAGATTTCTAGATATATTAAAGTTATAGAAAATAATCTATCCATATAAAGCTATCAAATCTTTTAAAAACGCCTGATTCTATGGAGATAATAATTGTTATTTCTTCAAGATAAAAAGATATATTAAGAATAAATTTTAGGATGTTAGACATGTCCTTTCATTTACTATTAAGTCCCAAGGAACGGAAATGGAACGAAACTAGCATAAAGAGAACGTGCAAATAAGGGGAAATAACAGTATATTTCAACAGATTGATAAGATCACGTATAGGCAAGATCAGATACGACATAATCTGTCTTGGAGACGCTAATCTGCGTATCAGACTGATAGCTTAGATAATGCTGCGCACCCACATGTCGATTACGCTGGTTGTGCGAGGCGACACGTCAACGGAAGATGCTGTTTGTAATTGTCAAGATTGTCACGCATTTATAAGCATGATGTCAAGTTCACGTGACTACATCATGAGAAAAATATATACAAAGACTCTATTATATCTATTTAATTTAGAATCATTCGAGTCATTTCCGTGCCTTGATAGCAAATGGATATCTCCAATAATTTATTGTCCATACAATAAGTCGTGAATGCCAAACATATTGCTTATGGCCTCTTACTGTGCGATTGCCAATCCATGTTGCAAGATCCTTGTTGCTGCTAATTGGAACAGCGTTAATAAGTTAAGGCGAAAATACCGGAGTAAATACTTACAATTTAGAAAAAAGTTAGAAGCGCAAGATTAATTTTCGTTTTTGCCATTATAATTTAATATGTTAACGATGAGTGATTTGCACTTTGAAGCTCTAAACTATCTTGAAATCGAGCACTCGAGTGTACTTAACGTTAAGTAAATCTGCTATTTCATAATCTCGCTTTATTAAATATAATTATTGTTAATCGTCACCTTCTCTTGGGTACCCAATTCATCAAAATTAGCATGAACATCAATGGGATCATGATATGAAGCAATAAATTAGATTAAGTTATATATGAAGGAAACACAAACCGGATATTATTATAATGCGATGTGCTCTCGTATAATATGAGTGCGCATAACGACGTTCAGCACAGATCGATATAGTTGTTACTAAAGCAAATGGACAGATTACTACATGAGACTGCTCTTTTTTATATACGAGACGATTCCAGGGATCCTAAATCTACTCGATACGCAGAGTTTTATCAGGACACCTTCCACGAGAAATACTGCACTTTTACCTGCAATTCCTTTTGCAATTAGCAAATCGCAGATCACTTTTCAGATATATACAAAATAATCAAAGCTCAATTTTTTTGAAAAACGGTGATTGAAACGGTCTCTCTTTATCTCACACAATCCGAGCCGCTGATATCGGAGAGCTCGACTTTATTTGGCGTATCGGATACGCTCGTAACGTGTGTTCACTTTGCTTTTCCGTCGGCAGGGAAGCAACGGAGTTACGGATGAGAAGGTTAAATCTCTGATATCAAGCGTATCACATGCTTGAATTTCATCATGATGCGCGTTATACGTGTAACGTATTTGTAGTGTAAATAGGTTATTGTTACGCGCTGCGCGAATGAAATTTTCCGATAATGAAACTAGGCGTTGCGATTTGGAAGACGACGATAGTTGTTAAACTAATGTTAATAGCTCGTGATCATTTAATAATCGATTGTCATTTTTATCGTAGAAAAGTAATTGCTGTACGTTATTCAATCTTTTCTAAATCATTGATTTATAATCATTGATTTATATTCAAAAATTGTAACTGATATTACTCTGTGTGTGTGTGTGTGTGCGTGCGTGCGTGCGTGCGTGTGTGCGCGCGTGTGTGTGTGTGTGCGTGAGTGCGTGCGTGCGTGCGTGCGTGTGTGTGTGTGTGTGTGTGTGTGTGTGTGTGTGTGTGTGTGTGTGTGTTTTATGACACAAAGATTATTACTAAAACAAATCTGCACAACAAACCGTTAATATAACTCGTATTTCTTATGAATAAAAATTTGCTTTACAAAGGATCAATATATTTATTAAAATTACAGAGAAAGATCATTTTGTATTTGAACAATAGTTCTTAAACAAAAGCTAAAAATAAAACTTTAGAAACATAGAAATTAGGAAATATCTTTTATCAGATAATAATGTAGCAGTTTTTATAATATTTTCCTCAATTTTTAATTAAATAATTAAAACAAATCATGTTTTTATGAAGTTTTAATAATAAAATAATCAATACAAGTTTTAATAAAGTGTAATTAGTTTAAGTGTATTAGTTAAAGTGTAATTAGTTTCCCAAAAATAAGGGAAGTGTCTTTTTAGAAGACCTGTGTCAGTATCGACGACTCTCTATTAATCATTTATAAATATTAATATTATAAATAAAAAATATTATTAAGATAATAATATTTCGACGACCTCTATTAATTAATCATTTATAAAAATATTATTAAGATAATAAATCAATTTGTTATATAAATTTCTGTCCCTGTTTAATTTATCCGCTTACAATATCGTTAATTGTAAATATTTATATTAAAAACATTAAATCCTCTCCCGCCTATTGTATAGAGACAAACAAAAAATTCAGATTTCTCGATGAAAAAGATACACAAAAAGATATGTATATGTGTATTGAAAAAAATAATTTTTTATGGTTTCAAATAGTCCATTATTGTATTCAAATATTGCCGATCATGTGCTTCGATACTCCGCTACGATCGTCAATGAAAGCTAACCGTTTTGAGACTTTTGGGAAACAATTTCCGTAGCACAATCGATACAGCAAAATCGATTGTTTCAACGAGACAGTATCCACATGCGTGACGTTCGCTATAGCAGCGTTTCATCGTAGGAGTGCCCAATCTTATGCATAGAAAAACGATTGGTTCATTCGTGTTTTTGTCATTCGCAAGGACCGTTCTGTATGTCCTAAATAGTGGTGGCGAAATTCTTCTGGCAAAGAGAAACACGCTATATAAATTTCTATCGGTATCGACAAAAGCATCATTCGTATTTTAGGAGTCAAGTGCAAGCATCAGAAGAATGATCACGAAGATATCCATTAAAATTTGATATCTTTTTAATTAGTAATTATAGTCCAATTTATACACATATATATATAACTCTATTTTTTAAATATATAGATTTTAACTCTATTTAATTTTTAATGCTACACAATATTTTTTAAATGGTATAATTCTTTTACATAAATTCCTATCATTAACGTTAATCATAAAGAGTTAATTTCTTGTTAACTCTTGTAATTTTAAATAAAGAAGCCTCGATTTTTTTTGCATTCTTTGTGCTTTTAATATGTAAAAATTAATGTTTTATACATTTCATCTTGCAACTTTTTTTATTAAATATTAAACTAAACTTTTTTATTAAATCATAATAACTCGTTTATCACAACTCCGTAATCCACGAAGTAGAAAGCTCCCATTTATAATCGAAGAGAAGAAAATACTTTTGAATGCAGAATCCTAAACTTCGTTCTTGTTTTGTGCAAGAGCACATGTAAATGGCAACAATTTGTCGGCAGCTTGCCATGTTATTGGCTGTATTGGCCCTTGCAGCGATTCAAAGTGGATTGGCAGGGCATGCTCAGTTTCGCACACTTTCATGGATCAGTTGTAGGACCTGGACACGAACTGGTTGTCCCCGATATGCACGATCATCATCATGTAGACTATATTGCACATCCTAAGTACGAAGTCGAGGATCATCACACTGGCGATTATCATGAACAAAAAGAGCACAGAGATAAGACATATCCCTAATTTATATAACATTATAAATGGCAAAACATTTGCAAATTAAAAAATTAAGTTATAACTATAAATATTATATTATAATATTATAATATTTATTATAAATTTTATTACGAAAAAATCGAATGATTTATATAAATATTTTTACATATAATGTAATTACGGAAACGTTAATTAAATTTTTACAAACTACTCGTATTTAATGTATAGCATATTAATAAAAATTTATTTATTGGGAATACAAATTAGTTCGGTCCATTTACCTAAAGATAGCTCCAGCTGTTGTGAATGATTATATCATAGTGACAGGCTGATTTTGGCGGTTTCAGAGAGGTTAAACATCTGCTAATAATATTTAGTTTATATCGCTTTGAGTTTCATACAAAAACCTTAATTTTTACTGTATTTGAAATGTCGAATTTTGTGTTAACCAAGCAGCATTTGCGGGAGGTTTTGATTTTCTGCTTTAATTGAAGAAAAGTGCGGCTGAAGCCCATCGAATGCTTGTCGAAGTTTATGGTGACACTGCTCCAACTGATAAATCATGTAGGGAATGGTTTCAAGGATGGAGATTTCAGCGTTGAAGACAAGCCTCGCTCTGAATAGTCAAAAAAATTCGAAGACAAAGAATTAAATGCATTACTCGAAGAAGATCAGAGTCAAATGTAAGAGGAGCTTGCAGAATTATTGGGGGTAACTCAACAAGCCGTTTCTGTACGATTGAGAGTCATGGGAATGATTCAAAAACAAGGAAATTGGATGCCTTATGAACTGAAACCGAGAGACGTTGAAAGGCGATTTTTCACTTGCGAATAGCTGATTCAAAGACAACAGAGAAGGTTTTTTGCATCGGATTGTGACTGGAGATGAGAAGTGGATATTCTACGACAACCCCAAGAAGAAAAAATACTACACTAAGCCTGGTCAATCGTTGCCATCGACCTCAACACTACGGTCGAACATTCATTCGGTTCGAAGATCATGCTCTGTATCTGGTGGGACCAAAAGAGTCTTGTTTACTATGAACTGCTGAAATCTAGCGATTCCATTACGGGCGATCGGTGTCGGCTACAATTGATTCGTTTGAGCCGTACATTGTGAGAAAAACGGCCGGAATACGAACATAGACATGATAAAGTTATTCTTCTTCATGACAACGCTCGGCCTCATGTCGCTAAAGTCGTAAAAAAATATTTGGAAACGCTCAAATGGGATATTTTACCGCATCTGTCATATTCTCCGGACATTGCTCCTTCTGATTACTGGTAATTCCGAAGGAATGCAGCAAGTCACCAGTTCACTTCTTTCGCAGAAATCGAAAATTGGCTCCAAAATTGGATCGCCTCCAAAGACGAGTCATTTTTTCGAGATGGAATTCGAAAATTGCCTGAGAGATGGGAAATAGTAGTAGGCAGCGATAGACAATACTTTAATTGATCTGTTCATTCATTTTGTTTTGAAATAAATGCACAAAAAACGGACTGAACTAATTTGTACTCTCAATAATATGTCTATATACTTGAAATTTATACTTAAAATGCACAAAACATTAAAAATTTATTTTAATAAGTTTAAATAAATTTTTCATTTATATATATTTATATATATTTATTTAGCGATTCATGTCTAATGAATTATCATAAATCTTTAAAGAAATCTATTTATTTATTTCTTCAATAGACTTATGATAATTTATTAGACAAAACAAAATATTTACCTCTATTTTATTATTAGAAACAAAATATTTGCAAAATTATATCAAGAGAAGTAAATAATTCTTGTGTAAATTACACGAGTCTACAGAAGAATCAGTGCAACAGTTAATATATTAAATACGAGAATAATTTATTAAATACAAGAATAATTTATATACTATAATAATTAATTTTGTGGAAGGAAGTCAAAGTTTATTTCATTACAAAATTCACAAGAGATCACCTTATTAATGCATTCAGCCAGATCTTTATAGTGAGAGCATTCCATATAGCAGTCCGTTGGCTTGGAATGCATGATTCGGATCTGCATTAATGAACTTAATTAATAAATGTTTCACATAACATGATGGAGTATTTGTATAGAAAAGATTATGTTTAATTAATGAAATTTATTTATACGTATCGTGTGTGTATATCAAATATATAAAGCGAATACTTACTTGTTAAGAACAAGTGTGTTTCTTTTGTGTTTTCTACAAATTATTACATAAAGTTACTGAGTCTTTTTGGTTATTTCGCTTTCTCTCTCTTTATATCTTGTTTCATTGCTCGCGTTATTCATGTCACTTTCTGAACTGATGCTACTTTTACATTTTTATATATATATAGAATGATTAAAGAAGTTAGAAATAAGATGGAGAAAATAGCTTTAATTTGCACCCTATTTTGTTATGAAGTCAAAATATGGTTTTAAAGAGAGTTTTTAGCTTAGTCTGACATTATAAAATTTTTAATATTTTTAAGAATTTTTTTCTGGAAAATAAAAACACTTCTTAAAGACCGGAGCACAGATCTTTGCATAACGCATAAAGTAAGAGTGTAAGAGAATTAACTAATCAGACTCTTTTATTTTCATGAAAGATTTTGACTGATTGATTCTTTTATGCTTTATGCATTATGAGTTATGCAAAAGCCTATGGTCTCGCTCTCAGAATGAGTTTTATGTAAACATTTATGTATCTTTTAGCTTAAAAAAATTAACTTTAGTACGTTTTGTGCGTATAATAGAAAAAAATATTATTTATTGAATACAAAATTATATTTTTAAATTATAAATTTGGTAATTTTTGTTTTAAGAGAAATGAAACAATAAAATTTATTCTAATTTTTTTTAGTTTTAATTTTTTTTAATTTTCGGACGTACGTCGATTGGGCAATCTATTATAAATTTTTTGGAAAACATTTTTGAAATGATATCGCGTTTCATGAGTTGTTCTATTATAGATATTTTATAATTGTATCTAAAACGTTCTAATTTTTATAGAAATTCAAAAACAAAAAAAAGTTAATTACAAACAAAACATTCAAAACATGTGTCGTATTATTTAAAGAATCTAAAATTATTACATTAATGAGTTAAAATTTAGTTTAATGTTTAAATTTTAATCAAAGTACAAATTAAAATTAAATTTTATTCAATAGTGCTTTTGAGTAACAGTGTGCATTTAATAACATAATAAATTAAACTTCGTTTTACATTGACGTTTTTTGTTCTTTATAAAATTTAAATTACATCAATTGTAAATATCAAGTATTTTTTATGCTATATAGGTATATGTATATATGTGTGTCTTTGTATATAAGTATGTAAACTTGTATATAAATATTTTTATATATATATTTACACATAATACATACACACACACATATAAATATATACATATAATAAATGATTAAAATTTTATTAAATATATATGTATAATACAAGTATTTATGCAAACGTTTATATTATATTTATTTAAATAAATAGAAAAGTTGTTAATATTTGTATCCGTTACATTTTAAGTTATTAGTATTATTAAGTTATTGATTATGTTATCACTATCAATTTTATGTTGTTTAATATTTTAACCAATTTTTTAATAGACATTAAGTACACTTATCATTATAGATTAATTTTTAAATTGTATTTTGAAATTTGTCTCGAATATTTCTATATTATACATTATACAGATTGCATGCTGCCTCTATATCTGTTTTTGATGTGAAGTAATCCTACACTCAATTGAATTTCTATCTCCTCTTTTTCTGTTAATTTGTCTGAATGTTTTATTTTCAAGTGGTGATGTAAACCAGATATATTTGCATAATTTACTATTACAAAACAATGAGTGCATGTTGCTAGATTTTCTGTTAAATTTTACAAAATGTCTACGTATCCAGTGACGAACTAGGATCTGTTTGTCATCTTCTGCTTGTATTTGTATAATATATATATATGTAAATTTGTATAAACATATTTTATATATATTTTCACACATACACACATAATATAATTAAAATCTTATTAAATGTATACACATACGAATATATATATATATATATATATATATACCAGGTGATTCATTTTATTTTTAACAAGAAAATATTTCGAAAATATGTAATTTTATCAAAAAATATTCTAAAAAAGTTGATATAAGAAGAGAGTCGTATTTTAATCATGTTTTTTTTTTAAGTGAAGACGCCAAATTGATGTAAAAATCATTTTCTCTTTTTTTAAATGAAATTATACGATTTTTTGTAAAATAATGAGATGAATCAATTGGTAAAAAAACACAAAGTTGCTTCAAAAAAATGTGTAGACAAAATGCATAATTTTTAATTACGCAACTGTTGCTGTTAATTTTATATTCTTTAATATTTTAATCAATTTTTGAAAAAATTTTAACACTTACCTATGAAATGTTTTTTAAATATTGTCTTGAATGTTGCTTTATTTTCCATTGTACAAATGCTGCATGTTATTTTCGTTGTTTATTGCCATGAAATAAATCCTATATCGAATCGAATTTATTTTTTTCTTTCTCTTTTTCAATTAATTTGTCTGAATGTTCTATTTTCAAGTGGTGATGTAAATCATATTCATTTGTATAATTTATTTTTACAAAACAATAAATGCATATTGTATTTTCCATAAATTTTGTGTAATGCTTACGTATCCAGTGTGTGTGTGTGCGTGCGTGCGTGCGTGCGTGCGTGCGTGCGTGCGTGTGTGCGTGCGGGTG
>Ga0157364_1005372_pt1 | contig 13033 bp, 6 predicted proteins | sample AttsexASBM2_FD_111476 | JGI IMG/M metagenome (GOLD analysis project Ga0157364, IMG submission 111476) | Fungus gardens microbial communities from leaf cutter ant in Ribeirão Preto, State of São Paulo, Brazil - Atta sexdens ASBM2 | ecosystem: Host-associated > Fungi > Mycelium > Unclassified ... | reverse complement strand
TACTTAAATTTTTTATGCCATAGCCTTAACTATTATGCGTCGTCCAAATTATAAGGGGTAAACTTAGTGTAAGAAGTAAAAATAAGAAATTGAATTGAAATCATAATCGATTATGCGTCTCACATTCAATTGTGATTCATCAATTTTTACTCTTACTTCTTATAAATACATCAAGCTTACTTTGAGTATTGTATGCGTAATATCTATTCTACAATAGTCGTTAGCATAATTAAGTAATTGTAGTTGTAAGAATTGACTAATTTCAGTCAAATACGAAAAGAATATGCGACTGTAATTGGTCAATTCTTACAACTACAACCACTTACAACTGTGCTTACGCAATTATAAAATAGACATTACATCTAAGCCCAATATTTCAAGATGAAACAAAATACAGAAAATATAAAAGTCGTGATAAGATATTTGAATAGACATCGTGAAACAACGTGGCGCGAAAATAGCGGCCAATCAGCGCGCATCGCAAAAGGGAGCGCGCTGGAAATGGCACGGGTCCCTTGGCGAAGTTAAAGTCCGGTATTTCGCCCAGCGACGAGCGGTAAGCCGGTTAAATGTCGTGGTTCACCGTAAAAACGCGGTCGTTTACCGGGGGCTGGCCGCGCCATAAAATAAAACTACCCGACCACGCGCGTGTACATACCGAGAGCTGGCCGCCACTTGGCGACGCCATTATAAGCTGTATAACTTTATTGTCGCGGAGCGCAGAAAAGCGCGTAAATGTCCTGTTTTACTCGTCGACATATCTCACCCGCTGCTATTTTCTTCGTTCGGTATGGTGATGCGACGCGACGCAACGAGATGGGCTGGCCGTCCCCGCGCGTTTTATTTCGCGTACGCGCGATTACCGGGACTGAGTTCGATGCGTCGAACGCGTGACAAATTCCGTGCGACGCGCGCGTCATCGATTGAAATATTTGTGCCGAAAACATCGAAATTTAGTAAACGGCCCGGCCAGTTACGAGTCGCGCTTCATCTGCGCGTTTGCCAATATTGTTTCAGGTCATCGACGGACTTGGAGAACGAAAAACGTTAACGTGCGAATATATTAATACGAGATATTTAGATTAGAAAAATCAGAAACTGTACTTCAATGTACCTTAATCTAAATCAAAGTAAAAATATAAATACAATTAAATATATTATTAAAAAAAAAATAATAAAAATACAAAATATGCGTACATTGTGTTTCAAAATTATTAAACCTACACTGTTAAATCTATAATGTGAAATTTAACCTAATGTAAATCACCACTGCACTACTCAATTAAAACAATGCTTATATTTGACACTATATAGTGTCAAATTTAACTATCGTTTTAGTATAAAATAATGATATATTTAGTAGAAACAGTGGCGACTTAAATGAATTAAGTTAAATTAAGTTGACACTATAGATTTAATATTGTAGGTAGCAAGCTAACGTCATTTGTCGTCACTTCGATGTCTAAATGACATTTCGTTAATCAGCAATTTATTATTTTTTTATTTCGTTGTATGTGTATGCGTGCGCGCGCTATTATTTTTATTTTGATTGTATTTTTATTGTAAACTCGGACTTTAAGACAGCATATTAATGCTAATATCTCATCTTTTAAAATGTACTTACTTCATCTTTTACTATACATTTAGCTATCTTATACAGCACAGAATGTGAAAGAACATTGCTGAGAACAGTGCAGCAATGACTGTTAAAGTGTGAATGTTTTTCAACGTTGACTATTTTCGATGTTAACACAACATTTATAAAGTTGCAATTAAATGTTGCTGGGATGTTGATTCAACATTAGTGTGCTGTATGTGAGCATATTTCTTTTGTTCTTTTGCACTTCAAAGATTATTATTATTATTATTATTATTATTATTATTACTATTTTAATATCGAAATAACGATAATAACATTTGTTTATTATCTGGGAAGTACAAAATAACAATACTCGCAAGAAAGTACAATTACTTCATTATAAATATATTTTAAAAGCAATATTTCAAGTTAAAAGCAATATTTCAAGATGTTATATCAGACAAATTATCGTTTTGAAATTACGAGGGGAGGATATCTCATCTATTGAACTACCGAATGTTGTTGAAAGATAAAACAACGAAATCGCGCGTGACGGGGAAACTGCGAATATCAGAGAGGTCGCGTTTAGCGCCGACAATATTAACATATTCCAGCCTATGCGGGAACAAACATCGACGCAGTGGCGTCACTCGTTCACCCCTTACTTCCGGCACATTTGTGTTTTGTTTCCAGCGAGCGCACCACGCGTACATTGTCATTTTGCCCGTGCATGCCATCAAGCACATATCCTTTGCGATATTACGGATTAAATCCACCAAGAAATTTCAATCCAATCAATTGCGATAGCTGCAGCTATTCGATTAACGTCAGAACGTCAATTCGATTAACACATAAAGTGGCAGTCATCATTACGTAAATGCTTGTAAAGCGTATCTCTGCTAAAATAACAATCCCATATAGTTCAGAAGCTTGCGTCAATATTGCTACAATACTTCCAATATTAATGCAATATTACTGAAACATTGCATGCTGCAATAATTTGCATTGTATAGAAGTAATATTACATTACAATATCATAATTTTCCCAATCAACAATATAAATATAATTTAACATATGTTATACATAAGAGTTACATTACTGAGTAGCAAATTATAACATTTGTTTAATTTATGTTGTTGTTACTTTTTATATTTAATGGATTCGTTTCACCTCGACACGCAAATGTACTCTTAATCAAATAAATGTTCAAATAATGCAGGACATAGAAAAAGTAAATGCAATTCATGAGTTTGTACATAGTGAGAATTTCTTTTCGTGGTCGGCGAATTGGATATGAATAATAGAGCCTACGCAAACCGAGGAGTGCGGAATCAACCGTCTTTATGGTTTTTGGTCTGGCAACGGAGCCAAAACACGATATGCTATATCGTTCCATTGGGAAAAACTCGTTTCTCGTTTTACCGCCAGGAGATAATTCTTTCTTCTCATACCTCCTGACATGCTCGTTTTCGTTTCAGGGAAAAGTTTCACCCTGACGATCATGCTGCAAACATCACCGCCGCAAGTGGCCACCTTGTCGAAGGCGATCAAGGTGACTGTGGACGGTCCAAGAGAACCGCGGTCGAAGACAAGTGAGTACAACTTTACCTACCGAAGATAATAACTTTTTATTAAAATTTATCTTATGTTTGAGAGAAATTAGTTAAAAATCTTAATTAATAAGAGCAAACTGGTAAATGTTATTCGGATAACCGCGAGTTGTCGGAACTTGCCGTCGAGTCGCAACGATGACAATTCATGAATTCATCCCACGTTGCAGGACATCAGGCCTTTCATCCCTTTCACTTCGGACCTCGTCCATTCCCCTTCGGACATCCGCAGGACCCGTTGGGATTCAAACTGTCGGGTAAGTCGATGCTCTCTAATCAAAGACACGCGCAGCCTCCGTCATCTTCGTCGCAACGAATTTGAGCGGGTACCTGGGTTCCGGTGAGGCTCACCTTCAGCCTCTCGGCACGTCTCCCTGATAGATAACTAAGTTTACAACCCCGATGCCGTACCCCTCCCGGGAGGAGAGTAACTGCGGCAACTTCGGCAGGCCAGGGTCGACGCCCTCTTCTCGCGCGCTAGCTTCGTGGCTGCGAAGGGTGTCAAAATTGAGCGTCGGCAGGCACCGACTCAAAATTGAGTTTTGCCACCGGCCTCTAAGTGAAGAAGACTCTGATTAAGCCCCGAGCGTGAACTCTGCCTTTTCCGTTTCGAGGAAGTCGCTCGGTTCTCGCGCTCGCAGAGAAGTCACGAATAAACTTTGGCTCCGTTAACTTTGCCATCGAGTGGCTTACGGCGCGGTAAAATATCTTTCCTTAAGCGATCAAGTTAAATCATTCTTTTTTTACTTTTAATATCGCAATATTATGATATTTGTAGTACTATTCATAAAAAAATTTTTTAATAAATGCAAAAATTTCATTAAATAAATTGCGAAATATCACTCGAAATTATTTTTAGCGTACAATCAATCAGACTTTTTCTTTGGAATAGTAATGCGTGCGCTGTAATATGAACGATGGTTTAAACAATTTCACCGTCGCCAACGTTTTCGAAAAAGTTTTCAGGTATCCGGCCGGTTCGACAGGACAGTCGGGTGGCACGAATTCCATTGAAACTCGTTCGAAGCTCCAAATTTTGATGGGACTAGCCCGGAGCAGTGAGGGTCGGGTACTGATACTGGTGCACCGACAGTGTATTGTTTCGGCATGATAAGCGGCTTAACGGAGCTTCGCTCCCTCCTATCCCCGAGGCGTACTACGGGATGGCAGTCCTGCCGTCGATTTCTCGCTGTTACTCCCTTCCAACCCCCGCAACCCCGGTCTGCTCAATCAAGAATCAGCCACTGCCGCGCCCGGTAGTATGCCGGAGCTTTAACTTTTCTTCTCTTTGCGCCTCTTGCCGTCGCGATCCACAGATTATTCTAATATAATTCCTTAAATCATTGGCTGAACTTTGACTAAATAATCACAGAAATTACAACATTTTTTAAATAAATCTCAGAAACTACGCGTGATCTCATTTTTAATATGGTATAAAAAAAGAAAAAATCACATAAAAATGAAAATTTTAACAAGATTAACTTTTCACTGAAATCAATCAGAGCATTTTATCAATATTAAAGAATATCAATACATTAGAGATTATATAATGTAAATTATAATAATTATTGACGTACCATTTTAGCACGCCGCCCCGAATTAATTGCACAATTCATACAATTGGGTCACCTACATTGTTTCGGCTAGGGTACAAACGGCGCTCAACGAATATCGATCGGTTTATTTCGAGTGATGTACTCGTGAGTTTTTTCAACCCTTTCGCTCCGGGTTCGTCAGTCGGCTCACAGGTTGCGCCTCTATCCAGTCCAGCATAGGGTCGGTCAGTCAAGCACCTTTCGAACTTTCAAAGCTGCCCAGCCGCTGGGTATTGCTGACAAGATAAGGGTGTTCAAGAGGTGGTTTATTAGATATCTACGCCAGGAGGGTTGATAAGGAGAAAAGGAAGAGCACTATTGAGGGTGTGAGACGAGTAGCTGGCCGTGCAGGGTTGTTAAGGTGCCCATTGAGGTGTAACTAGGGGGGATGTTATTAAATTTCGTTCGGGCCTACCTCGACAGCAGGGACGAATTTTATGGGTTCCCTAAGGGCTTCATGAGAACGCCGAAGTCCGACGGACAGACCGTGCGTCTTTTCTTTCTTTCGAACTCCGATATCGCTTCTAATTTCATCTCTTTCGTCAATCTCAATATATCGAATGATACAATCTTCAGCGTAATTAATTTTAAATTGAGATTGCACAAGTATATTTGTTTTAATAAGAAAAGATAAGGCTCGTAAATTTGTAAAACGAAATAAGATAATAAAAAACGATAATGGATATTATAAAATTAAATTAAATTTATTCTATAAGAAAATATTTTTGTTTAACTTAACTGCAACATTTACTTTTAACAAGTTTTTTTATAAAAACTTTGTAAGACACAATTTACGCGACAAAAGCATTTCCTCTGATACCTATAATATTTTTCTTATTTTTATTAAAAATTACTTGTATTAATTATAATATGCATGAATTAAAATTCCAGATCACAAAATCTTATAATTTAAAAAATCTGAAAGAATTGTTTCGGATTTCGCTACATTTTATAGCGATATACATTTTATTTATATTATTATAATAATTTTTAAGAGCTCTGCAATACATTCAGAAGCAATTGCTAGCAAGTTCAAAGAAAATTAATGTATCCGTAACAGATACCACACTGATCGTAGCTGAGATTGTCCACGAACGAAAACACCCCGATCGCGCACGTCCCGAAGGGCCGAGGCCGTCGTCTTTGTCAGTCTGGCTAAGGGGATGAAAAATCGCGAGGTGCCAAGATTCGAGTTAACAAGAACAGCTCGTGCAGCCCCAATCTGCCCTCCCTCTTTCCGCTCTCCCGTGTCAATTAACCGCCTACGAGGGAGAGGCAGGGTGGCAGAGGGGTTGAGGAGAGAGAGAACCGGAAAAATCGCGACCCCTGTTTCAATAAGGTGGCCTTTACCTCATTTGGGGGAGATTGTTAAGAACGCTCAGTTTAAAACTGTCGCTTCGTTTCTGGATCGTTTTGCAATAAATTCGCGACTTTCTTTAAAGCGGATCTCCCTTCTTACCGAACTTATAATTGTGACCAATCGTTATGACAAGTGTAGATTTTTATTCTATATTTTATGTGTCGTTGAGATTTATTTTATGTAAATATATATCGCTACTATCATAAAACTACTGTTATAACTCTAAATGAGAGTATCATAAATCTTGTTGACAGCTAGATTGGTCTAATCGCACAAGTCCTATCGTGGTCTGCTACGATCGTCAGATTATATTCCTCTTCCGAACTTGGATACCGTCGCACCTGATTTACGATGCGACGCGTTTAAAGGGCTCTTTCACGTGTACAGAAAACCGAACGAACGTGGCGACAACCCTTCGGGCGTGTGGTCCTTAAAGGGAACCTTTTTAAGGGTTGTTCCTGTCCACACCCCCGTGTCGAATCACTGCGGATCCTTTAAATTCGCGTCACATTTCACCTCCCCAATGCGTCTTGCAAGGGCGTCTCGGGGTGTTCCGTCTTTTAATCAGGTCCAGCGACCGGGATCTTTCTCTGGAAGCGACGGTAACTAATGACGCTCTCTCTAGTTTCAGTCTCATCTCTCGTCTCCTTTCCTATCATTGAAAATTCAGCGAGCCTAAGAGATAGAAATTTGATAGCGTCTCGCGATATCCTTGAAATCGATTTATCTCAACCCGGTTTCTCTCTAATAGCGTCCTACATTTATGTGAAGTTACATAATCAGACTGATATATGCAGTTATTAAACTTAATATTAATTATTCTGAACACTGTTAATAATTAATAATATAAAAATTTATGTGTATACTTAATAAATTTTTTATTAAATGACAAAAATATCATGCGTTGTGTCATTCGATAATATTTTTTTTTTTGTTCAACATGATTAATTTCTAACATACTCATTGAATCAGTTATTATACAATTAATTATAACAATATAATGTTAAAATTAAAATTATTTACAATATTTATATAATTGTGAACATAATAAATGGTGAGAATAAAAATTTATGCATCGCTGAACATTGCCAATTTCTTAAAAGATCCGTCATTTTTGCACTCTTTCTCGACTTCAAAGAGAAAATTTCGTGGAAGTGGGATAAAGATAGAGTAAAAGGAAGAGAGAGATAGCAATTTTCTCGTCCTTTCTCGAAATATCTCCTCGTAGAGCTTAGATCGGTGCCAGAGACCTTTCCAGGGTGGCATTTTAGGGGTTGCTGCGACGCGATAATGAGAACGGGCGCAAAGGGTGGGTGTGCAAAGACATCCAACCAGCAGTAGCTAGAGGATAGAACGCGGGGTAGAAAGAGGAACGACGAACGAGTCGGAGAGAGTAACAGAGGAAGTAAAGAGGCTATGGAAAGAGGGGGAGATCGAGCTCCGCAAGGGTTAACGCCTTAGTAGCAAGAAGGGCGTTTTTAACGCCTGTTTTGCATAGATTTGAATAGATAAGACAGACAGGAAAATACGCGAATTAATTTATTATGTATCTCAGAGTGGTGAGATCAAGGAGGTTTAAGGCGAAGAACTTGAAGGACTTCCTCCTTTGTTCTCAAGCTGCGTGACAGGCTTCGAATCAGTGTCTTTAAAACGTTTCTTAAGTTTCATCGCTGCAAACTCACGCGTAAAATTTAAGATATTGAAAACGTCTTAACTTCATAGAACACAGTTAACTTCATAAACATGTGATTTATTTTTAGGTTCGAAGAAACTATTACGATATTGTAGCAATATGTATAATAACTGCAAATAAAAAGTGTATAGTCGAAATTCGAAATCGCGTCGCGTCAACGAGTTCTAATCGACGTGACCAAATTTAATTCACCCCGCGGGTGGCTCGGCGGCGAAACGTATATAAAGCTACGCTTAAAAGCTCGTATTACACGTGACGTCACATTACCGCATCTCGGGAACGGCGCGACCAAAGTACGTAGCACATTTTGAGCACGCTGCTCGATAATACATCATCCCTTAAAGCCCCCGATGGAAGGCACACGCAAAGGCAACTAACCCTAGGGCCGTAACGTTTAAGCTTAACATTTCTCACCCCTTAAAGGGTAGCAGCGGCTCCTTGAACCCTTTCAAGCTCGCGTCTCTCGCACTCTGTCTCCCTCGCTCTCACTCTTTCCTAGATCTCGCAGGGACCCACCCCTCATTAGTCTTCATTTGTTTTCGGAATTATCGCCCGCCAGCCGAACCCAACCCGGCACGCGAGTTCCGTCGAAAGAGGGTGTACGGCATTTTCGAGGTTTATTAAATTGAAAATATGTTACAGCCGTTCTAAAAAGGATATCGTGTCAAATGTTTTTACTTCACTGTAAAACTGATAAGATTGTAGGTAAAGGAAAATTACTAAATATTCTTTGAATATTAATTAAATTTTTTTTCAGAAACAAAATTTGATATCGTATATCTTAATAATTATATATAAAAACTATAACAATTATTACAATTATTAAATCGTGTTTCCCTATATAATTTTTTCTCACACAAATATTCCATCATTGCAACATAAATAATAATTCAACCTTAAGTATTTAGAATCAAACTATATCAATAATAATTGGTGAAAGGTTATCTGTAAGCTCCAAATTTAATTAACATAATGAAAAACTGACTCATTGTCAATTATCGAATAAAGTTGTCGCGATGCATCTGTCATCTAAGAATCCGGGTGTCTGAAGAGCTTACCAAAGCGGTTCTTATTCATGCTCCTGCCAACAGAAGCCATCCGTTGGCTCCCGTAAGCTCGGTGGCAGCGGTGCTTTCGCGCATCTCTTATCGTTTTCTTAATCCCCCTCATAAAGTAGGAGGGCTACGAGCTCTCACACGGCTAGTCCGTTCAGTGTGCCACGCTGGTGTGGTACGACGCGAGATAGCGGTGTCCTCCCTGGCGAGCGCGCGCGGCTTAAAGAGAGCTTAAAAATCATCCCTTCGACCCCTACCGAGCTTTTTCACATCCCACCACTCATCGCCGTGCGACTGGTGGGAGCGTACAAGCAACCAATGAGAGGATCTGCGTGTCTTGATGGTCACGCCCTCGTGCCAGTGACCGGACAATTCTCCCCGCTCCGTCAAAGCAAGCTTCCCCTGTTTGCCACCCCGCCGGAACTCCTACCCCTCCCCCCGTCGCATACGGTGGCTTCGCGGCAGCCTTCACGGAATTTTTAAACTGCCCCGCACAGATGACGGCATAATCTGTTATTGATCAAGGTCTTTCGAAAAACCGATATCACGTTGATGACCACGGTGCTTACTTCTTGCATCGTTCTTCTTACACCGCGATGTGCCGAAAATCAATATTACGTCACTTACTCATTATGTAAATCAAAAAGAATTTTCTTCTCATAATCTTTCGATAATATAATTATCGAAAGATGTTGTTGTAGAAGATCTTTATAAAAGAGGCATGTGTTGTTTTTAAAAAAAATAATAAAAATAAATTTGTTGTTTTATAAATAAATATACAGTAAAACAGTGATGCAACTTATGTCAGTCGGTTTGTCCAACCGATCACCCTTGAACGAACTTTTTGATGTCATAAATTTAATTGCATTCAAACACATGCTTGGGCGGCCACGCGATATTGGCTATTATCGAAAAAAAGATGATCGATCGTCTCTGCATTCTCTGTTGGATAAATTTAACTGTCCATCCACGTCAAAACCGCCTCTACGTCAAAGGGATGCGTTTCTACGACTCGAACTGTCAGTCGATCACCGTTTACCTGCCAAAAATTATACAACGCCACCGTGATTCCCAGAAATATGTTACGTCTTGTCACAAAACAATCATATCAGTCACTTTCAGATACTGTTGTCTATACATTGCGTTATTCTGTTCTGAAAAAATCGCATTTTATTTTGTAATATCAATTTTCCGTTTAAATAACTATTAAAATGTCTAAATATTTTTACATTATTTTAATTCTGTAGCTGTATACAAATTACATAAGTAACATGTAAGCAACATGTAAAGTAAACGTGTCTTTCATTGCAAATATTTCTTTTAAACGATATAGAGGTCACGTGAGGCGTGATGACAGCGGAGACGCTAAACAAACAGATTCCTTGGAAACGTGTAATCTGCATTTCTTTGATTGCATAGGATTGCAACACCTGGGTCTGGAGCAAGGAGCGGGCCAGGGATGGGGTGGGTTACCCCGAGGATCTCTACCACCGCACTGTCTTCCACCGCCTCCCGGTCATCACCCGCACACACATCCACAGCCGGTTGGTGCATCAGCCTTCAACCCTTTCCATCATGCCATCGAACAGAGATCTCCGAGACTACCTGGACCTAATGCCGGTAAATATTCTCATTATAAAGGATAAAAATCTCAAAGAAAATTAAAATCAAGATAATACAACATACAAGAGAATATTTTATTTAAATAACATTCAGCGTTTTCTTAAGCGAGATTAAATGATTAATAGGCATGTAATTGATATGTCTATAAGAATCTTCGAGGAATGACTTGGGTCCTATCAGTGTGTCCGTGAGGGAAGTAACGCCGACAACGTCACCCGGCAACCCCGGACCGGGCTTGTTGACGACGGCTTCCGTGACGGCACCGACGCCTCCCGCCGAGTCGACCACTACTACTACGACACCCAGCCCGTCTGGACATCACTCACACTTTCAAGGTAAAAGAGATACACATAATCCGAGATTAAAGCCAACGATTCGAATCTTCATGCATGACCCGAAGAACCTGATACCTTGTTTGTAACACAGGTCTACATCTGTTGGGTGCCACGGGATCTATCTTCGGATCGATATTCGCGCCATTGTTACCACAGTCCTCTTGGCTTTACAACCCTTTGTATCACACGCAACAGTATATCCTGGAGCCGGAATGGCACGCTTTGGCCTTGAGAATGGCTCAACAACGACTGCAGAGGCCGGATCAGGCTCGATTGGAGGAACTCAGGAAACTTAGGAGCAGCAGCGACAGTCCCGAGAGTAGTACGAAAGACGAAGAACGGAGAGGAGACGATCAAGGCGCTTTACGTCAATCTGGACTGGATAGTCCTGACGATAGTATCGAAGTGGATGATAAGAACGATCAAGATCTAAATAGAGACCGCATTAGAAGCGATGAGTCAATACCCGAGCAAGATTCTCCAAGAATCTCGCCGATCAGGAGCGATCTGGAAGATGCCGCATCTACAGATGCCACCTTTCAAGAAGCATCGATTCATCTACGACAAAGTATAGAAAATTTAAACGATTCGGATCTTCAAATTGATCAAGATCAGATTGCTCGTCGCGGTGACCTCACTGTAAAAATCCGTCTAGAGGGTACGGTTGATCTTAGCACGAAGAAGGGCCAAGATAAGGAAAACGTCGGTCAAGATCTGACGACACGAAGAAAGGAGGATGGAATAGATGTCGAAAGAGAAGCCATCAGATCACGAAGAGAAAGAAGTCCTAAGCCTAGACAGGTGTGGAGACCTTATTAAGAATTAAAGTATATTTGTTCTGTGAGAGAATTCTTCAAGCGTGATGATCTTAACGAATTCGATGATCAAGGCGAGAAATGGATTTGTCGAAGGAGTACAGATTGAATTAAGTATGATCTAGGCAAATTTTATCGTGTGTTTTTTCAGAAGAAAACTTCATTTCCGCTAAGAGTTCAGCGGGAGTTCAGGACATTGATCAATTCCATCTCAATAATTCGAGATCCTAAAAGTGGAACTTGCACGATGTTGTAGAATAGTTTAGAAATGCTAAGCGATACATCATCGTCAAGTTTTCGAGGGATAAACGGAACACACCCGTTGGATGCTCGAACATCTCGCGCAATATAACGCGGTTAATCATCTGCTTGAAAATTAATTATCAAAACTTTCGGACGAACTTTTTTGTCAAAGTTATTTATCTATTCGTATGCCCGTTGCGGTATCGTCTAAGAACAGTCAAGGACTCGAGGACTAACCAGGGTTTACGTTCGCATATATAGTATGTACATATATACAATGACGTCCGATTATTATATAAGTTAATGTTTCAAGTAAACGTTAAGTACACTACCCTCTCGTCATTCCGATTAAGAATACTTAAACTTTCTGAATGTCTTATGGACTACACGAATATGCTGTTGAAGCGCGCGCAACGCGCATGTGTATCTTAATCCTGAAGAACGAATTTCGTAAGTCAGGATGTACGTTTTTCCGTGATGATTATTTATCATCTTCTTCGAACTATATTGTAACGTCGATTTTAGGAAAGAAAATACTCGTGTGGCAGATGACATTTGGGAGGTTTCCTGGTACAAGCGAAAATACGAGCTGTCTACGTTGTAAATATCATCATATTGAAAAATTTTAATCGTGGCCGAGTCACATTCTTTTTCAAATCATTATCTCCTTTTCATGAGGCAATGTCATTTTTTAGGCAGCAGAGACATCGATATCCATAGTAAAATGTCATTACATAATTATTGTTTACATGATCCATGAAGTCGTCGATGACGACGCTGTATGTATGCGTGACTACAGGCCTTAATCAAAATCATTCATTGTTTAAGTACGTCATCAAATAAAGTAATATCATCCGTTCCATGATATTGATTTACTCTCTTATATGATCAGAATTGATTTCGCTGAGGACATGTCATGCAATTCATAAGTTGGTAAGTGCATCATTGTTTATTATATATATATAAAATAATATATATATAATATATATATATATATGTATATATATATTATAATTATACATATATATATATATATCAGATATAGAATTATTTGTTAACGTGTTATTTTTTCATAAAAATAATAATTAATTTAAAAATGAATCACTTCACATTCTCTTTGCATG
>Ga0157364_1005371_pt1 | contig 13036 bp, 12 predicted proteins | sample AttsexASBM2_FD_111476 | JGI IMG/M metagenome (GOLD analysis project Ga0157364, IMG submission 111476) | Fungus gardens microbial communities from leaf cutter ant in Ribeirão Preto, State of São Paulo, Brazil - Atta sexdens ASBM2 | ecosystem: Host-associated > Fungi > Mycelium > Unclassified ... | reverse complement strand
TGGGAATGATTCAGAAGCAAGGAAATTGGGTGCCGTACGAATTGAAACCGAGAGATGTTGAACGGCGTTTGTTTGCTTGTGAACAGCTGCTTGAAAGGCAAAGACGGAAGGGATTTCTGCATCACATTGTGACTGGGGATGAAAAATGGGGGTTCATTACGATAATCCCAAGCGCAGAAAATCATGGGGAGTTCCCGGCCATGCTTCCATGTCGACGGCCAAACCGAATATTCACGGCTCCAAGGTCATGCTCTTTGGTGGGACCAGCTCGACGTAGTGTATTATGAACTGTTGAAACCGACTGAAACAATCACAGGTGATCGGTATCGAACGCAATTGATGCGTTTGAGCCGAGCATTGAAAGACAAACAGCCGCAATACAACGATAGACACGATAAAGTGATTTTGCAGCATGACAATGCTCGACCCTATGTTGCGAAAGTGATCAAGACATACTTGGAAACGTTGAAATGGGAAGTCCTACCCCACTCGCCGTTTTCTCCAGACGTTGCTCCCTCTGACTATCACTTGTTTCGATCAATGGCCTGGCTGATTAGCACTTCCGTTCTTATGAAGAAGTAAAAAATTGGATCGATTCGTGGATAGCCTCAAAAGATGACCAGTTTTTTCGACGCGGGATTCGTACGCTACCCGAAAGATGGCAGAAAGTAGTGGCTAGCGATGGACAATACTTTGAATCATAAATATGTACATAAATATATATATAAAACTATAACTAGTTTTTTACAATAAAGCCTCGAATTTCGGAAAAAAAACGGCGAAAGCAAAGTTGTACACCTAATATTTAGGCAATGAGATCAGCTTTGATCGAATATTTTCTTTTACTTAATTGATGGAATTAAAAATTTATTTATGGATCTAATTAAAGAAATTTTTTATACAGTTTATAACGTATATATTATATGCATATATATATATAAATACAAATACGTATGTGTGTGTGTGTGTGTGTGTTTTATTCCTTGTTGAAGCTTTACTTATAAGCATTTTACATCAGAAACAAAAATCTTTAATGAATAAAATTAATGTTTCCTATAATTAAAAAAGTAATTAAATATTATAAAGATAAATTATAAAGATAAGTATAAGAAAAAAGAACTAAATTACCTATAATTATATGAAATAAATTTAAAAACTGTACATATAGAGACATGTGCAGCTAATGTCATGAATTTATCGTTGTATCTGTAGAAAATTTGTTATTGTTCGCAATAATGAGACAGAACTGTACTTTGCAGCAATTTAATTTTAATTCTATAACAACAATAAATGATTGTTGTTATTAAACAATTTTTGATATTATAGCAATGAACATAGACTATGCAAGAGCGTTCGAAGAAATAATATATTTATTTTATAGCAGTTTAGGTTAATCAGTATTGGTCTCTTATACCTTTAAAAAGAATTCATAATGTTTTTAACATTAAAAATATGCGAATTCTTTAAGATAACTTAGATTTCGATAGTGAACGTTTGCATGGAAACATTAAAACATATTATTCGTTTTAATATTTTATACTTATTCATACATTTAGAACATTTACATTTTTTTTATTACGATTCGAAGATGCATCATATCTGTATTATATTTAATGTAAAATTTATTAATGTTAAAATATAGGCGTAACAAATTCTTCAGATTAAGTGAAAGATATTCTGATTGAGAGATGTCATTATAACCGTTTTTGCATTCAGTAATAAAAAATTACACCATTGCTTACATATTTATAAAACATTAATTTAAAAAATCTTTAATGTAACAATATTGTAAGTAAGTCTTCATTTTCTTGTCTACTTACATTCAGTAAGTGTGACGATATTCATTAACAAAGGGATATGTGTGTTACCTCTGGAATCGATTTAAAATCTCTTTGAAATAATATATAAACACAATGACAACACGCTTTTTTAATTCATGCCTACTTTAATTGTTTGGATATATCATTGGAAGGAAATTTATCGTGAAGGAAGTAACGGTGTTGAGAAACGGAATTATTCTCTCATAACATTTTTCCCATACCTTGGAATTTCTTGACAAAATCTGAACAGGACTGCGCTTCCTAGCTGAATGCTTGTCATGGATTGCAATGGAAAGACAAGATTCCTTACAGCATAGTGAAATGCCTAATTACAATGATTGTAATTGGTGTGGAAGAGAATGATGACAATAAGGCTCTCATATATGTAAAGGATTTAAAAAACGCGAATAGTTGACTGATATACTCAATAGCGATGACTTGACCATTGAGATCCTGAATGCTGATTATGAAGATATAGATTCTTTACATAATCTGGATATTTACTAATACTGTATGATGTGTTAAGAATTGTGCGTTACAAAATGTATTTAAAATATATTGATGGTCGCAATGCCTGAAAGAAATGTATCAAGGTTAAAAAAGTAAAATATAAGAGTTCTTTTTAATTTCTTTTCACCAAATTTTGAAACCTCATTTTTGAAAAGAGAATAAGAGCAGACTTTATTGTCGTTGGCACCGATCCATTAAATGAAAGAGATTCGATATTGTTAGATTGCATTCTTATGATGTCAATTTGATATCCTTCGACCACGTCGCAACTGTTCTTCAAAATATAATGTATATAAAAAAAATCCCCTCCATTTTAGAGTGTGTAAAAAAAGAATGTGGAAGGGAACACTGTTTAAAAGAACAGCTCCGTTACAGCAACATTATCGCATCAGTCGTTCAGAGAGTTTCAACAGAGTTCAGACAGCTATTGTTAATTATAAATTCTCCGAGAAAATAAAATATCTCAAGCCATGAACTATTATATTCCAATTCAACAGAATGAGTGACAGTAAGTTTATTTAATTTTATAAAATATTTTGCTTATACGTATTATACGTTATGTATTTTTGTAAGATCTATTTAAATGTTTTCTTTTTTTCTCTCAAACGTCGTCTAATACATCTTCGAAACCTCGCTCCATGCCTTGTATCTTGAGGAAATATGCATTGACAGCGTACACATTTCTGGATATTGGGATCGTTGTAAAATCTCATGTGCAAATTGCAATTGATGATAATCGAGGCAAGTTACGTGACCTCATACTACGTGAAAGACATTCATCAAGAGCAGATATCGAGCGATTAATGCAGTCAACAGTCCTATCATCATCATGGATTCAAGATCTAAATGTGGAACTTGTTAAAATATATGATACGAATAACGTAAAGTTAACACTAAATGGCACATGTTTGTACACGAAACTAACAACTATGCTTTTCTTATTTGAGCAATGTGTTGAACATGTATTTTATGAACTGAGTCAATATATGCACGATGTTAGTAAGAAATTCGAATATTTTGTGTCATTTTTAAGACAAAATTGTATTACTAATAAAAGCGATGCTGCAAACACTTTGTACAAAATTTATGATAAAAATTCTATTATAGAATGTGAACTAGTTTATTATTATATATAATTATACTTTATGATTTAGATTGTATATACAGTATCACATGATAAATAAATGTATGTTAAAATATATATTTTTTTCTTCTAAAATTATTTTATTCTTAGTATCTTCGCCTCTTCTTCTTCATATCTTCGTAGTATTGAATTAGTCAATAAAAAAACGCGCTTGGCCATTTGTATTGTATTGATAAAAAAGAATATTACTATAATTAGTGTTATTAGGTTATATTATTAAAAATTCATAAAAATATTAATTTCTAAGTCGTATCATTAAAAATCGTAAATACCATATTTATTTAAGTCTCATACGACATGGAAGGCATTCATCGAGAGACGTGCAAATGTTGAGCGATTAGTCAACTGTTTTCTTCTCTCTAATGATTCAAAATTTAATTATGGAACTTGTTAAAATTGGTAATGAATATAGTGTAAAAATATCATTGCATGATGTGCTTGCACATGAAGTCAAAAACCATTTTTTTAATATTTGAACTTGAACACTATCGAACATAGATATTTTGAACTGTGTCAGTATACTCACGGTGTTAGTGAGAAATTTAAATATTTTGTGACTTTTTAAAAATTGTATTACTAATCGATGCGATGCTGCAAATATTTTGCATAAAATTTATGCAATTTATGATAAAAATTCTATTATAGAATGTGAATAATAGCTTACGCGTTAGATAATATTGTATACGTTGCGTTACATAAAAAATAAATAAATGTATTAAACATATTACTCAGTCTTCAAAATTATTCATTCTTACGATTCCTTCGTATTATCTTTTTTCTCAACTCCAAGTTAGTAGACAAGAAAGCGCGCTTGATTCTTTTTTAATTACATTAATAAAAATATTATAATTGCTAAGTCACATTTCATAAATATTTAATAAAATTAAATCTTAAGAAAAATCTTAAAAGAAAAAGAGAACGCAACGGGAAGGAGAGAGCGCGTGAATAATAAGACCGCAACGGATGGGACAGAGAGAAATGCATTCTACAACAGGTAGGAGAGAGAAGATAAGGTTTAAAAAGAGAGGTTGGAGAGAAAGAAGGAACAAACCTTCTTCCCCCCCATGCACTTTTACCACCCCCTCACCGTGACAACATCCCCTCCCTATTATGTCATCTCTGCTCCGCGAATCCTAACGTCTGTGGGCATTTCCCTGATCTCTCACGCACACGCGCGCGCGCGCGCGCGCGCACACGCACGCACGCATACACACACGTACGCACGCACATACCGCATATACGTATACGCACTAACATAGTGGTCCAGAATCATCCTTATTATTCTACTGCATAGTATTAGTTATATCTAGAATATTCAATGGTACTACCATATATCGTCATAATCAGCATCGAGAGTCTCAATGGTCAAATCGCTATCGAGTATAGCAGCCAGCCATTGGCATTTTTTACGTCCTTTAATGTATACGAGATTATTATTATCATTATCTTTCGTATCAATTACAGCTATCGTAATCAGGTGTTTCACCATGCTATACGGTATCATCCCGTCTTCCCATTGCAATCCATGATGATAAGCACTCAGCCAAGAAGCGCAATACTTTTCTGATTTTGTCAAGAAATTCCATGACGTAGGGCATGTAAAAATGCGATGAGAGAGAATGGGTCCGTTTCTCAATACCGCCATTTCCTTCACGAGTTTCTTTCCAACGCAAATTCTGCAAATTTTTGCAGATACACGAACGTTGATATACATTCATCATGATAAATGACTTTTCGAGACTGTGCTCGAGAGCAAAAAATCTTGGCTTTTTATCTATTATATTGAAAAGAGGGGAGAGATATTTTTCTTTTTGACGATAATTTATGTAATCTTGCGTATTAAGTTGGATAATGGACTGTATTCAATCACGCGGTCATGTATGATAAGACAATAGGCAGTAATATTCGCTGGTACATTTCCTTTGAATTCAAATTCTAATCGCACATTCACGGTGCCACTCTTGATGAACTCGCTAGAAGTTTCTATTACTAGAGGAAAGAGATTTAAAAAAAAATCTGTTCTAAATAATATTTCATTTCTTTCATTTGAAATTTGATATTAAAATGTACGGAAACGTACATATCGTACAAAATAGCGGTTCTGTGTTTGTCGAAGTCTAGATTCAAATCATCATATGGGAAAAATTCAGAGTTCAGATAGAGTTTCACGTTGGTTAATTTACAATTGTCGAGGTAAGTTTTATGTTTTGCCATTTATTTTTTTTATTAATCTGCAGAGCAAAGACGTATCGTGGCTTCTCGAGCTGAGTAGCCGTCTTGATGACTCACGAGTGCTTCGTCGTGTTCGGCAATAGATGGTACTCGTACAGATCTTATGAACGTAAACTTATACTCAAGATATCGTCCTCTCTCCAAGGCACGCAGCAGAATAGTTTATTGACTTCATTCAACGTGAGGCATTCGTTACTGTATCTTGAACAGTTCAAGTTTCGGCGCTGTCGCTGGATCTCTCACAATGCAATTGTATCGTTGCGCTCGTATCAAAATCAATTCGTGATGCGCATCAATTACAACATGTTTGTAATCTTCGCAAAAGCCGAACAACATGCTGAGCGGTATATAAAATTAAAGTATCCATCACGTGTTATTAGACTTTTTACAGTCTGATCAAACATCGGATTTGGAAATCCGACATTCTCCATAATGTGCGAAGTCACCTGAATATGATGCACAGCCCTTCATAAGACTAGTCATTTCAACGTTTCTATTGCGATCGACATTGTACATTGAGTTCATATCGAATTTCGTCAAACATGAACGCAATGCAATTACATCCAAGTGTTGGCTACTGATCTACATTTTCTTTGACATAAATTTTCCTTCGATATTGAGAAAGCTTTCACATAGTAGTGTGTATAAATCCTGCTGTATCAGTATTTTTATCTCATCGCTATGTTTAAACGTGGTGTTGACGTACAGATTGTACCTCAATCGTGACAATGCGATCGTAAAAGATTCGACTCGCTTCTAATATTCAAGATATCAATCATCTCAGATATTTCGTACAATAAAGCTTAATGATTGTAAAAATTTAACGTTTGATGCAGTGAGTTTCTTTCTATTAGACGATCGAATGTTTTTAATCGCTGTCGTCCGGCTGGTAAAAATGTTTCTTTCGCCTAGTTTGTTTCGCCTGCTCATTCAAAACAAGCATATCACTTTAGTGTTGTCACCTCCATATATACAATCTAACGGTGATCTCCTTTCCGCGAAAATTGAGCAATTATCCGTTCTGATCCACAACGCGAATCATCAGATCTGTAACGCTCGTTACGATAATCGGAAAATGATGTATGTATGGAAATGTGTCGATCTTTCCGATATCTTATATCCTGGTGACACACTCGGCGAAAATTTATGTATCGTGTGCACGGACTTATCGTTGCTATATGCGCCCGCGGTCACATTGCAATATAATATTTACGTTGAGGATATTTATTGATTTGTTTTGATTTATGCTACTGTTGCGGCTCCAGCACGATTCGATGAAAATCGCAATAACGATCCAATATTGTGTAGTTTGGTGAAATTTATTCGATAAGCGCGTTCGATCTCACTCTTTGTTATTGGCATGAATAATCAATGGATACTCTTCATCCTCTTTACGAAGCGTTTTTCTTACTCGCAACATCATTAGGATGAAATTGTAGAATTGCACGTTTTAGATATTTGTTTATATCATGTATTTCATATCCTTCATATCGTATTTATGATCCTTCGGGAATGACAATTTCTTTGTCATCTTCGTCAAAATAAAACTTATTATTCGATGAATTTACATTAGATATCATATGGTAGGTTTCAAAGTCCGTCAGAGCTCGCAATTGCGATCGCTCAAATCTACGGTCGGAAAGTAGCAGGTCGCGAGGACGCTATTCTTACCGGTGAGCATAAATGTCTGTGTCATGTTTGAATAAATACTGAGTTGAAACAGTGCAATGTCAATTCTTAAATTGATCGTCAACCGTCTGTAAAAACTGTAGACACAGTTGTGTCCACAGTTACTTTGGTTATAATGTTGATAACGTGCGATTATATTCGATTTGCATTACATCCAAATATCGCATCAATTTCTTCGGCGGTTAAAGATTGCCGAAACTATCAAAATAAACAACACGATCTCCCCGCTTCGCGTACGCCACCCAATGAGTATCTGATTCATCAGTATTATCCAAATTTACGATATCGCTCTTGTTTCGTTACACTCCCTCTGTTGATAAGGTAGTATGCTTAAAAATATCTCTAAAATATGAAATACGCATACATTTTGCCAATTGTTGTATGTTAGTAGGTATATTCTTTGGCATTTTTATTGGTTCTTTTTTTTTAACCTTTTTAATCTTTTTCGTTGAGAAACCTCCTTGTCCATGCTTATACAGAGCGAGTTTAAACTCCATGTCCTTCTATGCGACGCGATTATGACGTTTCAGTTCATCCAACTGACGTTGCATGGCTTTATTATCGTTTATAGTTTTTGCGACTCCTATCGCGCCGCCGATCAACGAGCCGACGATTCCCAACAGCAGTAGAATAGGTATGATGCCGTCATTTTACTATTATATAGTATTTACTATTATATACAGTTCTTACTATTATATTCGTTTTTTCATCGGTTTTTTTTTCTTCATTTTCCAGTTCATACTAATTTCGTTTTGGCTTTCATAGCCGCCCAAACAGCTGTGGCAGCAGCTCTCTCTCTCCAAAAGTCGAATCTTTCGCGAATAATTCGTTTCCGCGCCTCTTCAGCGAGTATTTTGTCAGCTACATGTCGTTTCGTGAGATCTCTGCTTTGCGAATAAGCTATGTCATGATCACGACACGCTACGTCCAAATGCCTCGGTTAATGCCTCGATCGCCTCTAGCCAATTGCTTTTCTAAATGCATATCTGAACTACAAAATTGATATCCGGCGATATGCAACTCGGAAGTGCGTTTATTACATGATTTAAAAAATCATAGCTCTTTTTTGTTGACATTCGCTACAATTTTTTATAAATGGCGCTGGACCATCGATATGCGACCGATGGAAGAGCAAATTATAATGTTTCAAGTACCGACGATGTTGCTGAATCTCTGAATCGGCTTTTATATGCTCGGGTAATCTATCCCACAGATTTATGTAATTCTTAAACTCTCGTAGTAAAATAATTTTCGGTATATATTCCAACTCTTTGGCGATTAAACTATGTACATCACATGTGTCTGACATGATAAGAAGCATATTACATAGCTGAGCGATTTCGCTTTGCGCACTTCTATAAATAGATTTGTTCTCGACATCGTTTTTCAATTTGTATCAGTGTCGTGAAGGGGAGAAGATATGAAATTCGTATGATAATCGCAAACGATCAAAGTGACTAATGTCGATAAGTACAGACCGAAAAAGAAGTATGCAAGCATAGAATAGATGCTGCCGATTTCTATATGTAGTGTCATCTGCGGTCCATCGAATTGCGTTAAAACAAACGTGTTGATAAGTTTGCTGGAAAGTCCGCATGGCTTATGCTTCGAGAACGTGTACATGTACTCGAAGTCGTTGCAATCAAAATATCGATACTTGGAGAATTTATTGACAATTGAAGAAATCGGTTATTTTATATTTTCCAATAATAGCGATGTAGTTCCATTAAATGTTGCGTTTCCAAATTCCATTTTTGTCTTCGATGATGTGGCATGTGACAAACAAGACGCAATCAAAGAGTACTTTGCGATGGGCCGTCGACTGCTTCTATTTATGTTAAACGTATGCAAAGATACCAAAGCATCTCATACGCGATAATGCAAATCTGTTGATCCTGTTCAAATAGGATGGTACCAATCTGAAACATGTATACAATGATGTAAACACCGACATGTCTTACGAAGATTTCTGCGAATTGTGTCGTTACTGTTGGCAACAAAAGTATGGATTCGTAGTAATAGATAAAGACAGTGCGTTTACGAATGATACAGAAAAGAATTTAAAGAGTTTGCGTTATCTTAATGTGATTAATCGTTGTTGATACGTCAAGTACGAAACATTCTCCTCTTTCAAGTACAACATGGATAGCAAAGAACTCAAGGAGCGCGAGAGAGAATAGCGAAACAAATTGCACGAACGAGTGATTCGATTCGTAAAAAGTATCATGCTTTAAAAACCGGTAAAATAGAGGAAGATATAGCGTTGGAGAAACACTTTAAATCCACTATAAAATCTTTAAAATAAATTAGCAAAAACATTGCTGGTGAGGAATATCAACCGATTAAGAAAGAAACTAATATTGCAAAGAATAGAAATACTAAGAACAGAAAACCAGAAGAAAATGAAAAAGACGATGATGAATATGATAATGATGGTGGTAATTCTGGATAATTCATGGCTTCCATTAACACCGTCGTCTAAAAAAAAACAATGTATATAAGAATCAAACATTACGTCGGATTCATCCAATTATGCGTCACTTGAATCACACAAATTATCATACGAACATTCACACGTTCCATCAGTCGAAGACGTTTATGAGATGCCCAATGAGCTGTTTGAAATGTTAGTTAAACAATCATTGTAAACGCGATAAGTTCGTGAAGAGTTGCATAATCAATTGGGACCACTTGGACAAAAATACATAAACATGCTTCTTAATGGAGAAAGAGAAAAGATTATCGATTACATTTATGGCGTATACCTCAATGAGAACGATACAATGCTCGGTGATAAACAATTCGATATAGAGACAAATGACTTTGTGATCATAGATGGAGTAAAGTACAAAGGTACGCCTGAGTTGTATGAATTAATTTTCAAAAGAATTCCTGACGATACTACAATATTTACACATAGAATGATAAACTAGCATATAAATATAAAAGTATACTATTAGCGACCTCACAGGTCATAAAGCGGATAATCCAGTATTAATATAATAAAGGATATAAATATAAGAATATAATAGTATCCTTGGTGCCAAGTAAAATACAAGTTGGAACGGAGTATACCATGCGCCTGGAAACTATTATAAATAACAGGTCAAAGTGCTGAAAAAGGTGTAATATCACATACCATCACTCTAAATGACAATAAAATCGATTATGTTCATTGGGTTGATCCTAACGAGCTTGTGGACCGTCTCCGGTTGCTTGAGGCCTCACATCAAGTAGATCATAATGCCCACGATAACGAAATCTTATCTATTATCGAAGAATTTCGAAGCTGGCTTGATTATAAATTGAAACGAAGATATGCATTTTTAGTCGACATTGAAATACCAATCAACAATGTTTACGTCAGATCTTTGTAATATTTTGTGTATTATACTGCAATAAAAAATAAAACATGTTTGAGAAGAAAAATCTCAAAAAGTGGCGACTGGTGGAAGAACTGCACGCTCCAGCGAGAAAAAATTTTCCACGTAGACGTGTCATAATTTATGGATACGATGATTTTGGCAGGCAGATGTGGTCGAAACGCGATTCCTACACACGATTTAACAAAGATTATTATTACATTCTTACCTTTATCGATGTGCTGAGTATGCATACCGCTCAAAACAAAGAGTGGAAATGAGATGGCTGCAGCGATAGCAAAGAATTCGAGATGATGGAAGATGTTCGAAAAATTTGCAAACCGGGAAAAGAATTTTACAATGCAAACGTGCAAAAATTCTTAAAAAAACAATATAATCATTATTCAACGTATTCCGTAATGAAGGCATCAATCGGACGATTCAATCGTACATTGAAAAACAATTTACGCACAATGGAAATTACAAATGGATCGACTTGCTATTGCGTTTAGTGTCGGAGTACAACGCACGAAAGCATCGAGCTATCAGTATGCGACCCGATGTAACTTCCACAATCGTCGACAACTCTTAAACATGGTGTATAGTAGTATAAAGCCTGTCGCACTCCCGCGATTGGTGACTCGGTACGTGTGAACAAATTCAAGACGATCTTTGAGAAAGATTACACGCCAAATTGGACCACGGAGGTGTTTAGAATCGTCAAAGTACAGAAAACTAATCCCATCGCGTATTTTCTGGAAGATTATCATGGAAAACCGATCGCTGGAGGATTTTATGAATATGAGTGTTGCATCGCATCGCTAATCCCGATCTAGTTGAAAAAGTATTGCGTTAAAAAGGAGACAAGATTAACATGAAATGGCTGAGATTTGATAATTCGCACAACTCTTGGATACAAGGATAGTGTTATAAAAATAAAATTTATTATAAATTGCTTAATTCTTTTTTCCTATGTAAATGTATTAAATACAAATGTATTGTACATGTTATACACATTGTACATACGTACATATGAAACGAATCTACATACTATACATACTATATACATAAGCATATTTAAATATAATATACATATATAGTTTAAATGAGTTTTTATAAAAATAATATATAAGTATAAAAACGGGATTCTTTCTATTTTTATATAATATAATATACAATTGTATACAATAATATTTTATAATGTGGTACAATGTGTTTATCATCGTATGGACTTAGAGCGATTTTTTTCGCTTCGGATACTATACTTCATACAATTTAGATCTTATACACGATTGCCTGCGCGTCATTTTGATTTTATTATTTAGGTATTGCATGTAATTGTCGAACGTTATTGATCTTTCTACAATATTACTTTTGACACCTTTTGCCTTCTTCATATCTTTCTTCCTGTCGACACGAAAACAGTACATTTTCGCTCTAAGCCCGATGAATTCAGTTATAATCACGCAGTTGTTTTCATCTTTCATCAAGATGAACTTTTCTCTTTACGGAATTTTTTTATTTACGAATTGAATACCATACGCATTATCGACCGCGTAATCGCTCATATCGAATCAATCAATATCACGTTTCATAATATCGTAGACATTGTCGCACTCGATATAGTAAATAAGACTATCCATATCAGTATACATAATTTTGCATTTATCACGATACAATGATGCCATGTACTTGTGGTGAAATTCGTACAAATATGTTTTAGATATGTCTACGATACATACACATATCCACGTATATCGATTTGTTGACTTTATCTCGAGTTTGCGCATTTCTATCGCGATTCTCCGAGAAGATGTTACGGCTATGAAAATTCGGTTTCGCGATCATTACCTCTGCATTGTATCTCCCATCTCAATGGGCCTCATGAGTCGCATGTTGACATGGTTACGCACATTCTCCATGGTTTTGCCGCATTATTCATAAGTTTGTATAAATTTTTTTCAAACTCTTTTTTGCCAAAGTTCTAAATTTTGTATTGAATTCTATATAATCGCGAAGCTATGATGATTGCGTGAATTGTAGTATCTTTGTGATACAGAGACTGTGACGAATACATTGCTAAGTTGTGATAATGAATTATGTAACGTTTCTTATCATATTAGGTGTACAAAAAAGTTCTGAGCTTTAGATTTGATAACCGAAATAACAATTTAAATTTTATATATCTTCCCACCTTTTTGTGGTTTTAAAGCGTTAACATTTGGCCTTCTAAAATGCCATATGGTTTGACGTTTGATGCACATAACCTCAAAAATCAG
>Ga0157364_1005370_pt1 | contig 13036 bp, 4 predicted proteins | sample AttsexASBM2_FD_111476 | JGI IMG/M metagenome (GOLD analysis project Ga0157364, IMG submission 111476) | Fungus gardens microbial communities from leaf cutter ant in Ribeirão Preto, State of São Paulo, Brazil - Atta sexdens ASBM2 | ecosystem: Host-associated > Fungi > Mycelium > Unclassified ... | reverse complement strand
TTTTATTTGATATAATTATATTGGTCTTTTTCAGTTGTCGGAAGAGAGAGAAGGAGAGAGAAAGAGAAAAAGAGAGAAAGGGAGAGAGAGAGAGAGAGAGAGAGAGAGAGAGAGTGAAAGATATAGATAAAGTAGTTTTTAAAAAATAGCTGATATATATTTGAGACAAGCGATTAGCAAATATGAATATATGAATGCGAAATATGAATGAAAGAATGAAAGAGAGTGAGAAGTTGAAATAAAAAACGAAATAAAAGGAAAAGAAAAATGTAAAGAGTGAACGGGAGAGATTGAAATGAAAGGAATTGGAGTGAAAGAGAAAGCGCGAGAGAATAATTCGAGCCGGCGGCAAAGTAGTCCAGGCGAGAGAACGAAAAAAAAGAGACGAAAGAGTGAAAAAGAGGGGAAAAGAAAAGACAATGAGAAATATCGTGAGAACGTATATGAACGAGGCAAGTAAAAGATTAAGTACAAGTTGAAAGTCATATTAAGTCTCTCGTTAACTTCATGATTTTTTTTTCTCTTTTTTTTTCTTCTTCTATGTCGCATTTTCCTTTTGCTGTCTCACAAAATCTCTTTAAGCGACCTATTTTTTTTTCCAAGCGATCTCTCAAGCAAGCTCGTATGTCAAACTTTTCGCCTTTTTGTAGAGCTCTACTACCATTCCACTACTGTCTACTACTCACTGGCACCTTTCTTCACTATTATCAAGAGGCTCGTGGGGATCGATACGTACGTTTACTACTTACTCGCAACCTGTTTATACCTGAACTCTTCCGACCGCCTTCCCGATACTCGAACTACTTCGAACGGGCGAAACGGATGGTACACATAAGCCTCGATGGCAGCCGCTGGGATATCTGAGCCGCAAGTTACGTAATAAATCGATTCTCCTCCAGGCTTCCTTATTTCTTCACCGCTTAGAACGTGAAGCTCTTGTTATTATCTTTAAAGCCGAGTCTCGGAGGCACGCGAAAGTCACAATTATCAATCCTTATTGTTGTTTATTGACCATCGTTACTATTATCACACGCGTTTTGCTGTTGTCATTACTGTCCTTTGTATAACTCTTATCACCGTTTTTCATTGCCATTGTCATTTTCTTTTATCGTTTATATCGCCGGTGTCGCTGTCGTTTATCGCTGTGTTATAACTCTCCACCCTTTTCCTCGCTGTGTGCATAGCGCCTACTACAAGCTTCATTTACGCAAGCTGCATAAAATGTTTAACACGGGATTCTCTTCGTGATATTCGCACATACGCATAACAGTTTTCTCGCAACAGTAAAGACAACAATAACCTAAATGAAAGTTTTCCTATTGACGCGCGTGCAAAATGCAATCTCAGACTTCAGGGATGCACGTTAAGTTTTTTTCTCCGGTATTCTGCCATTCGGATTTACTTGACAGTCGCTACTCTTGCAAATGCTTGCATAGAATGACAATCCGCACATTAACGGAAAAATAAAAGCAAATAAGCGCCTTCTAATAGATCTATCTGTCGCGTGTTGCAGCATGCTCGCAACACTTCGCTTCACACAGACTAAATATTTAAATGTAATTGATTCCGACAGAATCGCGTGATGCTGAAATAAATGTTGCGCAGTCATAGTTTAGACAAATGACTTGTAAAGCATCTCGCAAAAGCTTTCTGCTAAATTAACCATCGCGCGAACAGAAAGATTATGTATTTCTGTTCGTAAGAAATGTGACGTAAGTTTGCTATAAGTGAAGCGCGGAGAGTATCTCGTCGGAAACTCATTTCTGTGACTCATTTCTGTGAACAACACGCAAAAAAATTAAAAATAGATTTGAATAAAGACGACGTAAAATAAGTATGATAATTAGATGATGAATTAATTTATATTATCAGAATTTAAAGAAAAAGTGTTTAAATCATAATAAATCATTATTTATATTATATAATGAAATTTATAAAAATACTTCTGACATTTTTATAAAAGTTGAAAATAACTTGTACACAGTAATAAATATTAGGGAAGAAAAAACATTCCAAGATTGCATGGAAGTACATATTTTCCAAAACTCGTTGACATATTAATTCTTTCTCCGTTCTTAAAGAAAAAGAAATGTTTACAGAACTTTTCGCGCTTCTTCGTCAAAATTGACGATTACTTACGCGAAGACACGATTCTTTGCACGTTCTTGGAAGCGTACAGCAGATATAGTTATTACGTAAGTCATTTGTTCTTATCGGAGCACCTGCGCCAGGTGCATTATCATAACGGCCTTCTTCAGTTCTTCTTCGCCTGAGTATCTTTTTCGCGCTGTTATTCTTATTACCGCAAGAAAAATTTCGCCTAGATATTTTACGAACAGCTGGACTCGTTCGCTGAGAAAACGAGACTCGACTTAGCTTCGAGATTTATCGTGCGAATTTTCTTTTTGAAACATGAACTTCGCGTTATTACATAAAAGATAAAATTACTCCACGCCTGTTGATGTTGAATGTTCTGTGGAACTTCTTTTTTTTTTTTTTTAATAAAGATGTAATTATCGTAATATTGATGGATAGATGAACATCATTATATTTGACTTTTTATCATAATTCTTATATTTTGCATCTTTATATATGACGCAAAAACATGTAGAAATATAATTTTTATTTGATACAGTAAATGCACCGGAAAATTTTCACTTTCCTTTCCATGTTTACATAATTATTTTATTTATAATATTTTACGAGTATTTTTTAATAAAGATTTATAACGTTTTATATGAAATATTTAAAAATATATATAAATGTATATATAAAATACTTATAATTATACGATTATATTTATAGTAAAATACGAACATAAATTTTCTCTATTCCCATTATGCGTTTCCTGTGATGCATTAAGTGCACGTAACATTGTCTTTTTTTCTTTAGAGACGCTTCGTACTTGCACTTTTTTCTCTATTTTTCTAAAAACAACCATTTGTTTCATTTTACGTACAGAAATAAAAAAAAAAACAAAAAACTAAACTAAAAACAATACAAGCTCTATATATATATATATATATATATATATATATATCACGTTGGCACGCTTCGTAGAGTTTAGCGAAAATGTGACGTGGTAAAAATTTATTGTCGGAAGAACCATAAGTCACACGTAATTCAAACTATACACACACACACACACACACACACACACGCGCGCGCGCGCGCGCGCGCGCGCACGCTCGCACGCACGCACGCACGCACGCACGCATGCATGCACGCACGTACACATAAAACGTATCTTTCTAATGATGACGTACCTTTTTCGTTTTTCAGAGCGAGGCGTAAGCGCCGAAGCGGATCCGTTTCCCGTACGAGTTATACCTTTACTGCAGTTATCGACCAAAAAACCAAACCACAAATACAAAATAAAAGTACCATAAGCAAGCACTATGTCCTCGTTTATGCTCATTTTAATATAACAAATAATCGAAAAGAACAAGGAATGTAATATAATTTCACGCTAATTAAAAAGCGAAATCGAAGGAAAAGAAAAAAATCGAGAAGGAAGGAACAACGTATGTCCCATCCTTTTATTTGTTTAATCAGAATTTCTCTCTTTCGCCAATATGAGCTTAATAATTAATATGCTTAATAATTAATTAATACAGTCGACATTTTATCGACATGTTCCTTCGATTTTTCACGTCGACGTGTTTACTTGTTAAGTAAGGAATTCTTATATAACCTACTAAAATCGAGCATGATTTCAAACAACGATTTTGTAGTTTCTTCTTCGGCTCCATTCTTAATGTATCTAAAATTTACGATCGTTATGTGAAATTGTATCACTAACTTTGTTACATTTTATCAGAAATATAGAAATATACTGAACGCACATATGATATGAAATGATGTTGAGATATGAAATATCATTAATCAGATATCATTTATTATTCTCGCAGCGTTTTTTCTTTCGAAAGATTTTGTTTTTTTTTTTTATATTTTCGCTATAATGTCAAAAAATCTTTAATTATTTCGATTTTCCCTGAAACATATAACCCAAACTGAATTTTAAAATAAATCCACTTACTGATAAATAATTTTGTTGCTTGAAATTGATGGTTTCGAATTGGTTTATACAAATTTATTTATTGATGAATCGACAGTTTTTTATATGCTACACAGAAAAAACAGTTGGCAGAAATATTTAAAAATTTAGCTTGATATAAAATTGGAAATAATTTTGTCGGAAAATAATTAGAATGCTCAAATTGATTGTTTGAATGTCAAAACTTTTTTGCAGCATTGCTTATACTCATAAATTGCTTACATAAATATTTTAATAATCCAACAAAATTATTTTCAGATCTGTATCTATTTAATTTTTTAGAGATTTCAACGAAATCATTCATTTTGTATATAAGCGTTATTATTTTCGTAAGAAATAGGCTATCGAAATAATATGGATGTTCCGTAATGCAACTGGTACTCAACACGAATCCCTCATAATTAACAACTTATCGCAAACTGCATGAGTTGGATGAGAATTTTGTGATAAAATATATCAAGTTCTATAGGTAAGTCTCCATATTTCTTTCCAGTAGATTGCTCGTCTTGTACATATAATAGAAGATATTATTTATTATTTAAATGTTTCATACGCATTAATAAATGACAAGTAAAAGTTGTTTGACAGCTCCAAGAAATTAATTAATTTTCAGGCGAGCGCAGCCAATTCTCGATTTAAACGCTTTTGCATAACTACTCTTATCCGCTTTGTTCGCACTCGGAGAGTGCCGACCCCAAATTCCTTTGCCATTCGAGCGAGTTAATCACCATTTGATACGCCGATCGAATTACTCGAATGGCTCGAAAAAAATGAATCGATCGACGAATAGCACAACGGCGTTACGTAACGATTAAATTTTTGTTGAAAAGCTAAAATTTGCTTTTCTATCGACAACAATATAATGATTTACAAGCATATACTCACCAACACATACTTAAATATTTAACTTTTTTTGCTTTATTTTTTCAATCTGCTAGATGACAAAATATTTGAAATAAATTATCTATCTTGTTCATTCAATTGACAAAGAAAGATTATAAAATAAGGGTATATATTAACTTTAGTTTTCAATATATATATAATACTAAAATTTTTACAAAGTTATAATTTCAGATTTATTAATTACGTGCATCTCTTATATCAGATTTTACGAGCATAGAGTTTTATAATGGAATTTTAAAATTGTCTCTGAAACACATATTATGATACTGCTATTATATTATTTATCATAAATTAGTAATTTTGTCAATTTTCAACATATAATGAATCACCTAATTTTAATGTATTTGTTTTTAACCAGATCTCCGATTGAGATTTTTAATTACAGTATTTTAATATATTCGATTGAGTATTTTAATATAAATTAACAATATCATAAAATATTCGTAACAATTGAACTCTCCAATCGAATGATTCAAGTCTGCCTAAATTGGATTCCCGTTTTTAATCGAAGAATTTGGCAAAAAATTTATTGAAGGACATGTTAATCTATTTTTGATCGAAATATTTCATTCTTCTTATTTTATGTAATCTGTCTTAACACATTTTGACATTCGAATCTTATATGAATTGACAATTATCAGTGATTATAAATATTTCATTATATGCGCTATATAATTGGTTCGTTAATTTAATAGTGTATTTTTGCTTTACACTAAAGTGTACTTGCGCTACACTAAAGAAGGCTTTGCCGGATCGTTTGTAATTTTATACATATATTTTTTTTATATTATTTTATTAATTATATTTATTATATAGTATTTACATTGTTATGTTAATTTGTTATATTAATTTAAAATCAGTTTAATTATAAGCTCGAAATAAGCCACGACTTTATTTATTTGTTTTGAAAATATACGCATTTTCATTCTAATTATAAATTTGCGTAAACATGTTTTGTAAATCGTTCTATATATTTGATCGAACAAAAAATTATTCACTGAACAACTTCATAACGTGTATAGAATTATTTATTCGATCCGCTCAATTATTGTATTCGGTAATGCTCTGAATCTGATTTAGTTAACAGCGCACGTAAATAAGTATACGCCTTTGACAAATCATGTTTAGTCACTTTATAGATCTTTCCCTAATGCATTGCCGCATTAATGCATTACGAATGCTTGTGTAGTTAATGCTAGTATTAAAGGATCAGCATCTCATTTCTAATATTGAGCTTCATATATATTGTGGTACATAGATATTTCGATATTAATTAGGTATATTATTGAATTCAATAAATATATTATTGAATTTAATATAAGTAGCCTCTTTCTTAGAACAAAAATCGTTTTTCAATTGCACGACGATGTATTGTATCGTCGATACGATGTTCACGGATTTCTAGACAATCCTATTTGTAGTTCCTATGAAACTATTCCCTTAACTGGATTATCGTGGCAGCAAAGAGATTACGAAGCAAACTTATTGTTAAGCAATATCTATGTATACAACGAGACGATTCGTTTTATTTTTCTAAAAAGTTTCTCAAGATTTATGCAATTAGCACTATAAATATACGTGGAATTCATGTGATTGTTGATTCCCGTCGTGACGATCTGTATTTACATTTGCACGCAGCATGTTTCCAATGTATACACCCTCCGACGTAATTTAAATCTGAATACGTGGCACGCTACAGAATTATCTCCGCTAGATCAAAATTCGTGAAAATTCATGCACATATGATCTGATTAACATATTAATGCATTTCAAATGCATATAAATGAAATTATGCTATTTCAACACCATTCGCGTCAATTGAAGTCTCTCTCTCATATCAATGTTATCATAGCTTAACATCTACACGGAGATATTTAAAGGTTATGCCATCTCCTCAAGAAATATCATAAATTAATAAATGCTTGGAATTCTGCGAGTAAAATTCATTCCTATAATAATATCAATTATAATTGCCGTTTGGTTGCGAAATTGCAGCTTCTTTCTTCTCTTACGCAAGCCAGTTCTCGTAAATGCGTAATTTTAGAATAGTAATTGTCAACATTTTGTACTAATGGTATAACTCCTGTCTCTTTTGCTCACTTTCTACGCTGCTCAATTCTGTAGCAGAGGATGACACCGAAGATCAAACGGAGCAAAAGTTTTCCCAACGAGAGTGAGACGACAGATCATGCAACCGAGCTTGAAGACTTGCTTTCTTCGAGATCAGGTATATTTTCTTTGCTCTACTTTGTAACGTATAAAGCGTGGATATAAGTAAAAAATTCGAATCAACTACAATGAGATTGGTGCATTTAATTGTAACATCTTTCGTTATTTATTTAATGATGGGAGAAGTTTTAGGAAGATTAATTAAGCCTCCTAAAATATCTTACATAATTGGAAAATTTGAGTTAAATTAACACATTTCACATGCCCCACATAGTTTGTGTTAATTTAACATAAGGTATACATAATGTATATATTACATGATGTAGACATTACATGTTAAAAAGTATAATATGTCACAGAAAATAATAAACATTGTGTAAAAATTTTAACACACAAATGTGACACTTCGACAATTTAGAAACAAATTGTGAAAGTATTTCTAATTTATATTATATTAAATTATGCACTCTCACACACATTTTTTTCATTTATCGTAGAATTTATATTTAAAATTTATTTGTTATTAATATTATTTATTGTTTTTATGTTATTAATTAATTATTCATAAATTGTATTATTTTGAAAAATATAAAATATCAATTTAACACAAAATATTTAAAACATAATCTCACTATGTTAAATTAATATTCGAAAATATTAAGAATTCAACACAAAATTAAAAATCGAAAATTTTAACAAGGGTCGGTTTTAACACAAGTACAATATGTTTCTTATTGCATATTATAATAAGTATTGTAATTTTATTTTTTACTTTATTATCACTACTTGTTTATTTTATCTAAATGTAACTTTATTTATATATGAAAGGAGGCAGACATGTCCATTATTTCTGTAATATTAGTTAAAATTTTATATTAAAATTTTTTAGCGTATATTTATATTTTTAATCTTTATTTATATTTTTTTAATACCACTAAGGGCTTTATGTATCTCGAAACATTCAATTTTAGTTATTACATGTTGAAACTTCTGTAATTTAAAATAAATGGTACGTATATATTTAATATCCTATATCTCGCTCGTTAATTGGCCTTGTTTGTTTTTATTATTGTGGATATTATCATGAGCTCAATTCATAAACTTTATTTTACATTATAATTTTATTCAAAGAATATTAATTTAGTGTTATAAAACGATTACTACCTTATAATTTTGCTCATACAATTTTTATCGATCGCGCCTACGTCACGTTCCAAAAGCGAGTCGTATAAATCACGCTCCATTCAATAACGAATACATTCCGAGTATATTCCAGCATATTTCATATATTCCTATTGTTCTGAAACGGGGATATGTCGCGTCTTGTTTCGCGAAACATACTATTGTGATTTCTATGCGAACTTCCCCTTTCTTCCTCTGACAGGAGCGGAATCTCCTTTTGCGCTATGCAAGATATGTATATATCTCGTAACGTGGCAATTTGCCATTACCATTCAAGTCTGATGTACGAAAACCATCAATTTTGATCTCGCGATTAGACTAGATTTCCTTTATAGATAACGTACAAAAGCGCACTGCGCTTTAACACATCGCGGAATAACATGCGATATCCTTCTATGCGAACTTCTTAAATAGTAAAAATAATTTTACTCAATACGATTTTTATTGAGGTGATTCCTCGATAATAAAAATTGGAAAATTTATTGGGCTGAAAACGATTAATCGAGAGATTCGAACTCCACGTTCCTTTAAATTACCTCAGGCACTTCAATAAAAATGGAGTATTATCGAAGATCTACAGGGAAAATATCTAAAAATATTCAGTTAGATAAGAAATCTGAAAATAAATTTTATTGGACTATCAGATTATATAGAACGTTCAAATTGATTGCTAGAATATTAAAATTTTTTGCAGCATTGCTCATCAATACTTGAGTTTTCTACATAAACATTTTGATTCAATAAAAAATACTTTCAGATGTAATATTAACTAAATTTTTAAATAGTTCAGCAAAATTTTTCTGTATACTGACGCAATTGCATTCACGAACAATTCTTGCCGTACGCAGGACTGACCGAAACCTCGACGAACAAACCGGAGATCGACGAGGACGAGGAGGAGGATCACTGGAAAGACGCTTCTCCGATGACGCCGATTTGCAGTCCAGTACGACGACCTGCCAAACTCCATCATCGCGACAAAAGGTCTCCAACCAGATATATCGATGTCGATAACGACGTCGAGATTATTCACGAATTCTATCCTACCACATCTAAAACAATGCGCGAGGAGACGAGTATCGTGTCGTATGGCGGCACGATAATCGTGGAAACGACGAGGATACCCAGGCACACCAAAGATGTGCCGACGAGGATGGAAAAGGTGGCTCCAAAGGTGAAATTAAAGAAGCAATCGTCCTTGGAGCTGGATCGTGTACCTCCCGTTCAAGAAGAACCGTCTTCTAGTGCGGAGGAAACATCCAGGATCACTATGACAATGAGATCGGTGCGAGAAACTGATCAAGAACGTAGGAAAAGCCTGAAGCGTCACAGCAGCGCAGAATCCGAAGGACGAACGTCCACATCGAGGGAGACATTGGAGAAGTCGGATACATCGTCAGAAAAAGGTGCCAAGAAGAAGGTCTTCGTAGAGAAGGGAGATAGTAAGAAGCGATCGAAAAAGTCGGGAAAAAAATCCATCAAGACTGAACAGAAGATGGAGGAAGATTCGTCAAGACGGAAACACGAAGGCGAAGATTTTACGAAGAAAGACGAGGAGACTTATCGACGATCGAGGGAGGAGAGGAAGAGCTTGAAGGAGCAAGAATGCATCGAGAGGGTGACGGAATTCCTGACGAGGCATAGCATTCCGTCTTATTCTGATGTAAATGTCGGCCTCGAAACTGCAGAGCTCTCCGTTCCTGAAGTCGTAGATGAGCAACGAGTTAAACGTCCATCAGCTATTAGCAAAGAAGAGGAAACCGTAAGAAACCTCTCAACGACAATCGAAACGTCCATCGTATCTACAAAAAGGAAAGAGAGCCTGAAAAGTGTATCTGAGATGGAAGAAACGAAAGATTCTGTGAGAGACTCAAAACTCGCAAAGGACATCAAGAGACTCTCGAAGGACAAGAAACAACGGCCAACTCTCGAACGAATAGCCGTTTCAGAGATTCGGCAACCCGAACCGGCGGTTCAGCAGCCCACGAAACGACCGAGCTCATTGAGAAAAAGGAGAGACTCCTTCTCCAGAGAGTCCTCAAGAGAATCATTGTTGGAAGAGAAAAAGGGTGTCAGAATTCAAGAGGACGTACAGGAGATTTTCTTTGATGATACGAGCGACCAGGTGAGTGGATTGAATTTTTTTTTAAATTCCATATATTTTGTTTTGTTTATATTAAAATTTCATTACCTTCGATTGATCGAGTCGAATGTCAACCGATTGGTCAATTCTGCTTAATCTTCTAAAGACGGTATTGTCTTGTTATTAAAAAAATAATTTTGTTGTTGTTTTGCTAAAAAATTACTTGTAAGTAAAAAATTAGAAATAATAAAATCGGCTCCTAATTTCGATGTGTAACTGTCACGTATCAGATGATCGACCTGCTGCCGGAGGTCCAGCTGGTGACTGCCAGGATCATCACGGCGGAAGAAGCGTCTGCGCTTCGCTTTGAAGAGGCAATCACCAGAATCGAAATCCATTCGCCACCAGAAGTGCATCTCATTCCAGAGACAATTAAAACGAAACTAACGCGGGCGCCATCACCGGAAATTGTCGACGCCTTGTCATTGCAGCTGCCCGCCTTAGCGAAATCGACATCGGAGAGCACTTTAGCGGAAGGCAGACCCAGCTCCGACGAGGATCGCAAAGTTTCTGTGAGAAATCTGAGGCCAGAGATTCTTTGGGATCTGTCAAAAGTTTCCGATAACGGTGAAAAAATCGAGCAGATGGGTGAGAATGGTAGAGACATCAAGGAGAGGCGACTCAGCAGAACCGGAAGCGAGGGTTCGAAAAGATTAGCCAAGGATCAGAAGCAGGAACAATTTCCCTTCAAAATCGGCAGTCTGGCACAGCCAGACAGGCCGGAACTAATGATCCTGCATGAAGGTCTGACAGAGAAAACAGGAAGCGTCGGAGATGTGACAAGAAAGGAAAGCAAGGAAGATGATGATATTTCAAGGTAAAAGAATTTCTATGTAATTTCTTTTCTCACAAAGATCTAATCGATTTGTTGATATTTTACACAAGAATAATTAAATTTTATACACACTAAAAAAAATTACTAAATCGTAATCAAACAAATATTTATTAAAATTTAATATTTTTTTCAGTATATGTATACGTATATTAATTTTGTTTTAAAGGATTACAGAGAATCACTCTGGTATTTCTCTTAACTAGCAGAAACGTGTTCAATTTATTGATTATAAAGATTATCAAGATATATATATAATTTTAAATTTATTTAGAGATATATTATACAAAATTTGTTTTAAATGATGAACGATTTTATAGCAGCGTGAAAAATTAATTGACATTATCGTGCATTAGCATTGATACGATTCTATGTTGAGAAAAATAATTTGCATATACGCGAAAATAAAATCTTTTATTTTATAAAATATTTATTTTATAAAATATTTGATTCATTAAGGAAGAGAATTTCGACCATTCCGACCGTTCGTTTCGTGAGTGAATGATCGATTCTGCCAACACGTGGAAAGAGGTAAACAAGCTTGCGATATCACAAATACGGTCTGTCGATCGAATTATAAGTTCGAGTGACGTCGCCTGGGGCTTCGAATGTCGATTTGCAAACAATATTATTTACTCCCATAGTTTGTCGCTCCCGATTAGGGTTGGATTACATGCATGGCCATAGAAACCCTGAAGTGCTCGTATAATTTGCTGGAAATCTAGGTCACCGGCTAATACGTCGGAATACTTTGCATCCCGAAAAAAAATTTCGAGCCACGCTGAAAAATTCATCGTGATTACGTCCCACTGCGTACGCGATTTTAACTGTCTCTGTGCGCGAAATACCCACCAGAGAAATTCTGCACCATGTTCATGTCGGACAAATGAGAAATTGCTATTCCTTTTTCATACATAATTTTTGCGAAGCATATTACAGTTTAATAATATTAACACATTTCGTGCTGCGCGAGTCAACGTTGAACTTTCCATTCGGATACTTAATATTTTGACTATAAAATGGTACGTAGTTGTAAAATAATTTTTTGTATTGACATGTGGATGCATAATTATGACATGTGATGCAACATATGGTACGTTAGTACTTTCTTCTTTATAATAATAATCTTTGTAATTTTAATTATTACGAAATATATATTATTTAACAAATATAACAAATGCAAACAAAAATGCCGTGGGTCATTAGTGACCTACGCAGTATTTTTATGTGCTTTTATTATATTTATTAAATAATATATATTTTATAATGTTTGATAAAAATATATGTAGTTAAACAAAATTGCAAAAATTATTTGTAGAAGAAGACCTAATGTATCAATATTGCGGCATGATGATAGTCATTTAAAATTGACCTGGTATTGAATGTGCTAATATAATATACATTGAGTAACGTAAATAAGAAGAAGATAGAATGTTTTTTTACGAATTATCGCTGATCTTGGTTAAATGTCAACATTTCATAAACATTGTAGTTCACTTCATCAGGACAAGAAGTATCAGGTTGCTTTTCTGATGAAGTAAATTGCAATGTTCACGTTGGCATTTAACGATGTGATAAAGACACGGAGATAATCCACAAATTTTGTAGTTTCTTTAAAAAAATATCCGTAAGTTTCAATAATAATAATAATCTCGATTATCTAAGCATGAATCTCATTATGGAATTTCATATTTACAACAAAATTATCCAAGATGTATAATTGAGAAGACAGGAAAAAAAAATCCATTTC
>Ga0157364_1005369_pt1 | contig 13036 bp, 6 predicted proteins | sample AttsexASBM2_FD_111476 | JGI IMG/M metagenome (GOLD analysis project Ga0157364, IMG submission 111476) | Fungus gardens microbial communities from leaf cutter ant in Ribeirão Preto, State of São Paulo, Brazil - Atta sexdens ASBM2 | ecosystem: Host-associated > Fungi > Mycelium > Unclassified ... | reverse complement strand
TAGTAACATGACAAATACGCACTGGTTGAATTAGTCGGTTCATTTGCTTTTCCATTTTTTTTTTAGGCTGGTAACTAATAATTTTATGAAGTGTACGTCTGATTGTATTTATAAAATGCTGCATATACGATACTGTTAACAATATTTGGATTAAAGTCGATGCGAAGTTTTCGAGTCGAATGTACGCGTTTTTGTTTCTGTTTTTCTCCATTTGAACGAACGACTGGAGCTTGCTCGAAAATACCGATTATCCGCGATAGGCTTATCTAAATTATTCTGCAGTCGGGCTATTTTGTTTGGTATCTTATTAAATCTTCCTTTTCTTATTTCTTGTCAAATATTGGGACTTCTTCAAAAATATGCTATAGCGATCTTGATGACATAGTGCCTTGTTGGATTCTTATTGCAGTTCACCGCCCTTTTGTGTTTGCTGTTGTTGTTGATCCCGTTGTTGCTGCGCTTGTAATGTATCTTTAATATGTTTCTCAACCTATGAAAGATAGACGGATGTATAAATAGATGATGTAAATGCAATAAAGAGATAAATTAAAAACGATCATATATTTCTTATTTAAAATATTTTTTTTCTACATACATTTTTATATTATATTTAGCAAGGAAATAGCAAAAGATACTAATTTAATTTAAATGTAAATTTAATTTAAATGTAAATTTAATTTAAATTTCTTTATAAAAAGATCGACTTAAAAATTCATTTTAATCTTGTTATTGAATAAATTCTTTGAATTTGTATTCTATTGACAAGTACTTAATAATAAGAACAAAATAACTTAGCTTAAAATAACTTAAATTAGCTAGTAAATTAAGAAACATGTATGCTCGTGCATATGCTATTGCAAATATAATCCTGCTCATTTAAATATCTCATTAGTACGTACCACTTTTTTTACATGTCTATATGCACCAGATTCTGTGTTTCCATGAACATTGTCCACTTTGTACGGCGGTCTAATAGTGACATTATTAAATACAACAATATTAGCTCCATTCCACGTAATATCTTGAATAGTTTTTGAAATAGCAATAAAGAGCTTCTGTCCTTCTGGAGATACTCCGGCCTGCAGAGCCATTACCAGTCTCCTCTTCTCATCGATCTGATTACGGACTCTCGTGTTTAGCCTTTGTAAATTAAGGCTCTGTGGTGGTTCACTGGTAGTAGGACTAACTTCTCGTGTCACTTGAACGTTGGACACAAGGGATAAATTTACTATATGTATATCATTTAATGAGGGTCTCCCACTCGACGATGGAGATTCTAACAAAAATTACTATTAAGGAAAATATTACTTTCAAATACAGATAAATGTTGCTTTTCATAATTACATCTCGGTGAATTACGACAACAGATTTATGGCAAAATAATAGCAGCTCAGCAAAAACTTTAAAATTTTAAAGCATTAGATCATTATTATACATAATTTAATTCCATAAATATAATCATAACTTCAATGAATTTGTTGTAGATCCATTGTTATAGATTTTCTGTTTATCAATAAAAAGTTGTTCCAATATATATTAAGATATTCAATGACTTAAGACTCAACAGTGACTAACGTTATATATACACATATATATATATGTGTGTGTGTGTGTGCGCGTGTATATATATATGTGTGTGTGTGTGTGTGTGTGTGTGTGTGTATATATATATATATATATATATATATATATATATATATATATAAATATATACATGTCACTGATAGTTGATTAAAAACATATAAAGACATAACAAATGCACCAGCGAGCGAGATCGACTGTCGACAATGAGTGTACAGTCACGTGCTCACGAAATCGGTCAAACATACACTGGACGTCGCGATTCGTGGGTAGCACGTTGACGAAGGAACGTGAAACACGGTCAACACGGACGACAACAAAACATACATGCATGAAGAAGACGGACGGGTTGAACAGGCAGGCAAGATAGACCAGCATGGTTGATGGTGATAAGATGAAACTAACCTGAATTGCGCGACCGAATTGCCACGTACGTGTTTCGACGAGTCGTACGACCTGGACGACAAACATCGTCGAATTTGGGGTACGGAGTGTCATGAGGAAAGCTTAATACGCAACGGAAATATCGCCGTCGTAGCGACGCGACGCTATTTACACTGCGTCCCCGCGCGGCGGAAACGCACGCGGGCGACCACCGTTATCGTTGTCACTATTGTCGTGGTTGGCCAGTGCCGTTTTTGCGTAAAAAGGATACTTAGTATCAGCATTTTGGTCTGTGGATCGAACGCCAACACCTCACCCTCTATTTCCTTCTCATGGCAGGTTTTACAGAGCACCGTGCTGCCGATGCTAAACCAGTCGCTGGCTCCGGCCATTTTTCACTGCCGACAGGACTCGCGAGCGACGCGCCGTCCCTCTCGCGGCTACGTGTGTCGTTGTACATATAACGTCATCTTGCGAGCGATCTTTCTGATTTTTCCTAGATACTTACTATTGTTCTCGAGAGAGGACGCCACATGTCAGATGTCTTCGTTAAAGACTAGAAGGGCGTTCGCTCTTTGCAGCATTCAGAGGATGTTGAGGCAGCAAAATGTTCTGCGATTTAAAAAAGGTTTGTCTTTTATTCTTGCGCTCTCTGAGCTGGTGCAAACGATGAAGTAAATTGAAGTGAAACAAATATATATTGGCTGCGTTCAACGGAACGTTATTTATTTTGTTAGAAGTTTTCTTTTATTATTAGATTAGATAAAAATATATATATCTAATCTGAATCAGAGAGAGAGGGTGAGGGAGAGGGGGGGGAGAGAGAGAGAGAGAGAGAGAATTACGAATAATATGGTGTAGTTAATTATTGTACATTTATATCCTATGTAAAATTTCTTTTAATTATATAGAAATTCGCACCAATATCCGCGTTGTATATATACTCTTATTGTCCATGTAATATATTATATTTTTTAATTTTGAGAGCCCGATTAATATTTATATTTTTATCTAATCTGATTTATAAATAAGAGCCCCGGTTAAAACTGTTAAAAGTCAACTGTGAGTTGACTTTTAAAATTGGGCCTTAGTAATCATTTTGAAGCTATTTTGATGTTATTTTAATATTATAGGTATGATTAACGTGATATTATAAATGCTTTGAAGCATTCTTTAATCGATCAGTTTGTAAAATTCTTTCTTTTGATTGATCAATCAAATATTTCAAAATATTTATGAGATTTTGGATACGTTCCGTTTCACGCATGAATGCTTATAATCAGAGTAGGAAATTAAGTTATTTTTTTAGGTTACCTTATATATATTTGTGATAAAAATTGAATATAAAAAACACAAAATTAGGATAAATAAAATGTAACATAAAAAACAAAATTCCCTTACTGTACTTAATATTTCTATAATAAAAAATAACTTATGAGGCTCAGTTCCTCATAATAAATAATTCATAGTTATAATAATTTTTAACTGACAACTTATAGTTAATAATTTTTAACTGAGAGAAGAGATTCAACTTACATTTCTCATCTCTTTCTAATTTTTAGAAGTAATCCTGCTCCTCATTAATGAATGGAAGGAACACGTTACTTTTCCAACAGCACAAAACTTGCATCAAAATTGATGTAATATTGCTGCAACTTTTGTGCTGTTGGAGATATATAAACTGTTAAAAGTTACTTTTTTGATAATGACTGCGTTCAGCAGAATATAACAGTTTTGCAACCGTTTTATGATCGTCTGCTGAGATTACTTTAGATCTAAAAATGCCTTTTCATGCTGATGCTTGATATTCGTCAATTTCTATCCCGTCTTTCAAATAAATTTATTTAAAATATACATTTTAAATAACAAAAAATTAAACAGTATTTATTATTTAAAATAACTTCTTTTAATCTATTTCTTATTTAATATTTCAAATAAGTTTTTGGAATTTATTTTATATTTTTTATTTTAAGTACGTTGAATCAGTTTTTTATCGATTGTGAATTTAAAAAAATTTTTTGGAACCTATTTTATATTTTTTATTTTAAATAAATTGTATCAGTTATGTTACCAATCCGTCGGTAAAAGTAACAGTGAGTAATTAAATTATATATTTTTGATGAAGTATTGTACGTGTGAAGTATGAGATATACCTACATATGATTCATGTCAATTTTCTACCTGGTTCGCGAAGGGTTAATACTATTAAGTATCAATTATAGGCTGTAGCTACAAAAAAAAAATTGAAACGTTATATTTAGAAATGTATTCGTATATTGAAATAAATAAAATCATCAAAATTTTTTTTATTTAAATATTATTTGAAATATTTAAAATACATATTTATTATTTTATATTTTAAGTAAGTTTCCGAAATCTATTTTTTATTTAACATAGGAAATAGCCTTCGAAAACTTATTTAAAATAAAAGGCAAATTTTTTATTTTTATATTTTAAATAAATAAATGTATTTTGGATAATTATTCTTATTTCTTATTTTAAATAATTTCTTGTGACTTATTTCTTATTTAATATTTTAAATAAGTTTTAGGAACCTAACCTATTTTATATCTTTTATTTCAAATAAATCGTATCAATGATTTTACCGACTCCTACGATTTTATATTTTAAATAAGTTTTTGGAACTTATTTTATATTTTTTATTTTAAATAAATCGCATCAGAGTTATTTTACTGAGCCCTGGTTTTAATCAAGGTTCAACTTATTTCTCATCTTTTTTCAATTTTGGAAAAAGATAATGAATAAGTTGAATCTTGGTTAAGAATTAACCATGAGTTGTGAAATTGGGCTTAAGAATTATTTTTCTATCAATAACAATTCATTTTAACATCATTTTAAGGTTACCGTAACTTATCGTTCTGTTTCAGTATGCGCGAACGCGCCGCGCCGGCGACTTTTCGCGATTCTTCGGCTGTTTTCGGGCTTGTCCGTTGTCACTCGGCTTGGCGGGCAGTTCGTTCGTTCGCGCGACGCGCTCTGTTTCCAGTTTAGAATCGGCGCCTAGATGAGTCGTGTCATCCCGCCCACGACTGGGCCAATTTTCTCGAGCGACACATGTAAGTGAGTGTCCCTTTTGTCGTACCTGGACGTTACCTTCTTCCTCGCATTCCGTTCTTCGACAGTAGCGAGCGACCACCGCTATCATTGTGCTGTGGAAATTCGCGAATTGTGTTGAAACAACGAGAAGTTGGACGCATGACGGCGAATCAAGTGACAATGTGTCGATGGAGCGACTTCGACCTGAAGCGAAGGTACCTCTTCCTTTCAATCGAATTTTCCATCGTTTACATTTCGTTAATTAATACGGGAATTGATTCTCGATACTCTTTGCCATGGCGTCATGCATATTAGCACATCTTGCATGTACCTTGAAATTATGATATAATGAGATCACTCGTGATGAATAAAACATTTATAATAAATGTGATATAGAATAATGTGTCACAGTGATAACATCATTTTGCGTTGATTATTAGCTAGATTTTTATTTTTTTTTTATTAATGTTCGCGTCGACGAAATAATATTTCGATCGGGACTTCTCTTTATTCACTTCCAGAATTTTCACTTTCATCTTTGCAATCTTTTCTTTAAAGATAGGATAAGATGATACAATTTCGAATATGATATACTAAATGAAATAAGATTTGAATCCAATTTTTGAAATTTAAGCTTGATTTTTTCCTTGGTTCTTTTCAGTATCCTCCATACAATGAGAGAATTACCAAATTTGAATCTTGAAAATTGAATTCAATTTCATTTTTCTTTTATTCAAAATTGTACCATGTTTGAAATTTTACCATTTTATCTTTTTAACTTTTCGTTCTTCAGATCTATAAGTACTTTTGTTCATTTTTAATACAAGTTTTAATAAGTTTCCGATTTTACAACAAATATAGTGCACAGAAAGAACAGTTTTGTTAAAATATTAAAAAATTTTACAGCTAAATACAAATTTGAAAATAATTTTGTTGGACTATTAAAATAATCACTTAAGATTCTCTAGTTGATTGTTAGAATGTGAATACTTTTTGCAGTGTTACGTTGAGAAAAATTTCTGGTTAAAACGAATGAAAAGATTCTGATTATATCGATCAGAAATTCTGGTTATCTCAACTAGAATCCTAATAGATTCAGTCAGAAAGTTTTGATTTGTCTATTTTAAATCAGAATTTTAATTAATACAATCAGACTTTTTATATATCTTGTATATAGTATATATATTTTACACACAGAGAGAATTTTTTCTTAGAATTTACCCTGAAAACATGGTAGTCCTGGGATAATATTATATTTCGAAGAATTTTATGTAAATTTTCTCTCATTCATTAATGTATGTATAATAAAATATAAAATAAGTTCGATTAATTTTACTGAAGTGTATGATAAAATATTAATTATTCTTTAAAATATTATATTGTACCACAACTACCATATTTTCAAATTTAAAAAAATTCTCTCCGTATATTAAATTTTATTCTATCTTAAGTAACAAAGTGACATTCTGTCTTAATAACATTTTAATAAGACGTAATTAAAATATATCATCTTGCTTGGAATATAATTATTTTGATAGTCCGACAAAATAATTTTCAAATCTACATTTAATTAAATTTTTTGGGTGATAAGATTGTTTTTTTCGTGTTATATTTTTTTTCATTGATTTTTTGTATCACACATACTCATTAATTCCTGATTTTGTAAAAATCTTTCAAAAACTTTCTGCCTTTCTTACAAGTGATTAATATTCATATAAATTTTTTCATAATTTGCGTAGTTTCTGTAATCGGCTTACTTAAGGCGCGTTTATTTCGAGTTTCTTTTAATGAATTAAGTTAATACCCTCGTCCGCGTGATTACGGAAGTGGATTAAGCCATGTCTCTTTTGATTAAAAACAGATTTTTATGTTTTTATTAAAAGAAGCTCTTTCGATCGTCTAATTCGTGAGAATATTTGATTGAGATATATTTTCAATGTGGAAAAATGGTTTTGCTGAAGCATTAAAAAATTTAGCTAGCTCTTAGGTTTGAAACACAAAATCAACATAAAACCAAGATGACCTCAAGTATAAGTCATTTTAAGAAAAATTAAAATATCATTGACGATGATTTTGTAATAAATTCTTGACAATTTTTAACTTAAAAATTATTTAAAAATCTAAAAATAATTTTGCAAAACTATCAAAATAATTATGTACTCAAGTATCAAAATAATTAGAATATTCAATGCAATGTTGTAAAAATATTGACATTCCAGCAACTATTTTGTGTCTACAAATTATTGTGATGGTTGAATAAAATTATTTTCAGTTCTGTATGTAATTAAATTTTTAGGTACTTCACAGAATAATTGTTATCTTTCTCGAATAATAATTCGTTAATAAAATTTTTTTCGAGTTTATACTTTGCGTTGCAAAATAATATGTATTGTAAGATTTAATATACGCTGCTCCTTCACAAAATATTTAACCGGGTTGACTGCCAAGTAGATTATCGTTCGTTCATCTTCCCCGAGGTGTTTATCTCTTTGCATTTGGCTTGTGCGGAGAGATTCATTTTTCTAAGTAAAGTGCAGAGTTGCGGACAAGTAGTAGTAGAACACATTTCCGCATTTTATGTGCTTTCGGAGCATCACGTATCGAAGATTAATCGAGACGGCTGAATTTCATTATGCTTTGTGAAATATGAATTTAAGTACGTCATGGTAGATAACGTCTAAAACGGAGCGAAGATTTTCTCTTCCTGTTATTTACCGACAAATATATAATAAAATATATAAACAGATTCTTGGATCTTGGAGGAAGCTTTGCGAATTGTGTGTATGAAATGCGGAGTGTATTTTTGCTTTGTGTAATACTTTTACGTCCGAACGAATGTTTCTGTCTCCACCTACGATCATTTGCCTCATTTTTATTTGCATAATTCAATATTTTAAAGGTTATAGGAATATTTCGAAAAAGAACGTTATTTATAACGAAAGAAGAATTTCAAATTGTGAGCGCTATCGAGTGTAATAATTTGATTATAATCGTTGAATTCGATAAATGTTAAATATGCTCTTTTAAAAGTTAAACGATTTAAGCTAAATGATAAATGACGGCAAAGCATATATTTAATATTTACTGAGCTTAATATTTGAGGAGCAAACTTTCAAAATGCGTTTTGTTCAAAATTTGTAATATTCAGAAAACGAGAAAGAAAGAAGCTACGCACACAAGAAAATTATGCACTTTATCGAAAATAACAATATGCTAATCAATGCGAAATATTAAACAAAATTGCTAAACAATTGTTAAAAATGTTAAACAAATGCGTTTTGTTTGTCTCTAATTATAAAATATAATGCACTTCGAAATGTCTGTTTTTTCAACATTTAAATTAACGATGAAAAAAATGCTTACTGAATATCTCAGAGTAGCTTATAATATAAATCATTCAACACTGAATATTACGCATCTCTAACTAAGAAATTTTGGACAAAACATTTTGAAAATCTGTTCTTTAAATATTAGCTCGGCAAATATTAAATATATGTTTTGCCGAACGATGCGTTTCAATAAATATTATTATAAGTGAATAAGCACTTAAAGAGTTCGGCAATCAAGAGAACTAGATTGTTCATCGGGAATATCTTTGAATATCAAACGCCTATGAGAAAGCAGTAGACAGAGCTGCTACTTAATCCTCCTTGCTTTGTTCGAAATTCGAGAGTACTTTAGATCCGCTTCATAAAGTTGAAAGGGAGGGTCTCATCTGAATCATTTCGAAGCTCTCCAGGGCTCTCATTTAGCTCGTAGCTTCATTGTTGTTCCTTCCGTCCATCTTCAAGGTAGTTGATTCATTCCTTGCCCCGGTTGGTTATCTTAATAAAATAGAACGCATTATAATCGTTAATGAACTCGAGAATTTTACATTTTTCTCATTATACGTTTCAATTATAATGTCGTTCTAATGTCTTGTTTTATTCTCTGTTTCGGCCTTCATAGAAGACTTTTCACCTGTCAATCATCCGAGGATAAACGTTGTAATAAAAAATACCACGTTGCGGAAATTATTCGAATTGATTAAACCGATTGGATTAAATAGTTAATAACACTTATTTAGAAGCGGCACGAATTGATGACATGACGAATTGATGGTTGGAATGACATGAGTGTGATTTGCGGTACATATTGTGAGCTCCTCGACACAATACCACGTCGCGGGCAAGATGAACGAGAATAGATCTAAGCATATCTCTCATTTAGTTGTTCTCCTGCAGAATTCTCAAGCCTTCGTTGTATTTTAATTTTACACTTTTAACTCAGACTGTCTGAGAGCAGAAACGTATAACAAGATAAAATAGAACCGTTTCCTTAGATATAATCTTTACCATTGATTTTATCCAGCTCGATCCTTTTGTCGTAATATTTTCCACGGTAACATCAAGTAGCTATGGGCTATTTTCTGGAAAAAAAGATATAAAACCGTGCAGTAAGGGTAAAGATCATACAGTACATGATTCAAGTACATCGTTATGAGAGACAACAAATCATAATAATATTCGCTCTTACAATTTTTCTTGCTAACTTAGCCACATAATAAATTCCATGGAAACTTTGTTACTGCAATTGTATGGATATAATACGTTTTCATTGTATTGTGATACTCATTTGGAAATATTAATATCATTCGTTCATAATGATCGAAAGTTCCCATTAAAATTTTCTTGGAAAGAAATTATTTATATAATTTATAATGACATTTTTTATCTGTATTTTGAAAATTGTTGTTAGATAATAAATTATGATATAAATTTATATGTGAGATTTATTAAAATATGTATCGTGTCGCTATATTAAGATTAATCAAAATAATGTATAATACTAACAGCTAAATATTAAGAGACAAAAAATTATATCTAAAATTAATCGATCTCTCTTTCTCTCTCTCTCTCTCTCTTTATTGTAAATAAACTTGTAATAATGTAATTGTTAATATCTTTAAGCATTGATAAAACAGTGGAACAAAATTTTTAGGCGCAAATTTTTAGAAAACTGCTTCAGGAAAATTTAAATAAAAAAATGCAATGTTTAGTTATACATAACTATTCACGATGATAACAGTTTGCGTTTTAGGTAACAATATTTACAATTATAGATTTTAAACTTTGCTTAAAAAAGCTTAAAAATTTCTTTAAATAATGTTGTGCTGAAATTACCTACTATTACAACGCAATGTGTATTAATAGATATTGATTGTAAAATAAGGGAAGTTTTTACTTTAAAAAAAAGTTCAAATAATATGGAATATTTTCTTTCTCAGAAATATTCGTCTAGCTGTAAAAAAATTTATGCACAAATATTGAGTTTCCACTTTGGAATGTTGAGTATTTAATTTTTCACGAAATAAATTATTCCGTCTCGATTTTTTCTCAATTTATTTATTTTATTGCAGATTAACAGATATTGACAGCCGCGAGATTTTCATCGCTTAGAGACTACGTCGATCTTTCTGGTTCAATTTTTTCTCTTTACTGGTTTCTTTTTTCTTTTTTTCTTTTCGTTCGAATAGACACGTGTTCGAATAAGCTATTCATGACAGACCTTACAAATAGGTACATGAGTTTACATAGGACACATTGATTGTTGGCTGATGTAAGTTGACTTATAGCTATAAGTACGACGCACTTGGTGAAGCAGACAGGAAAAGAAATTAGGGCGAATAAAGGATATTTCCCTAGCGTATCGTTTTTGATTTCGCGGTTTAAACAACAGGAAAGTTTCGTGCGGAAATTGATGCTATATTGATACAACTTTATTTTTGTTGTGAATGGTGCGGGGAATAGCTTTAAAATAATATATTTGTAAAGTAATTTGATATATTTATAAATTTTGTAACAAAAGATTTTTTCAATCCGAGTATTTTAGTTATCGTTGAAATATCACTGTTATATTAATGACATGAAAAGACGATTTTTCAAATTATTAAATAATTTTAATATATGGTTGATTATTTTAATATATGGTATTACAGATATATTATATCTTTATATCTTTATAGATATATTATATATCTATATTATATATCTATATAGCGCACATTTTATGTGTATTATATGTTTATTTAATTTTATCACAATTATATTTTATTTATTTCTCCGACTTACTAAATTTCTTTACAAATTATTTTATTTGTTTTAACAACTATTGAGGGAGATTTTAATTGTATTACATCCTGTATCGAACTGTTCCCAGTTTCAACAACTTTTTTCAAAACGAAGAATTAATTTGTTGAACTTTTCTTCTAGATTATTCATTTGGAAAATGAACAGTCACTGTATCACTTTTATTTTAATACATTCACAAATAACAATAATAAGTTTATTAAATATATTTATTAAATACTATCAAAAATTTAGTATCTCTTAGCAATGTTCAGTGTTCAATGACTTCAGTTGTGAATGAAAGAAACTTTAGACTTTGTAGTTAGCTTGAATTGCCACACTCATGATATTCCTAGAGTTTAATCCACTATATAGATCTAAAATTGTTTTTACTCTTCTCAAAAGTTGTCTACACGTGATAGGCAATTTTCCAAGTTATTTTAAGAATATCTATGTAACTGTCAATAATCATAGTATTTTAAAAATTTTTGTGAGACTCATATAATTTTAATTACATTAACAAATTATATTAAACAAATAATAATTTGACAATTGATAAAATAGCAACAATTAAATAAGGTTGATATATAATTAAATTTGAAAATAACCTGAAAGGAAACGGCTCTTGAATAATATGACAAATACAGAGAGCCACTTAAGTAAATGCGAGAGATATTTAAATATTGAAATTCTTATTCCATACACGTGAACCAAATTGTAGTCTAGTATTATCATTTTCAATATATTTGTATCCAAAACGTCCTTTCTCTTTATTAACTTGCTTAAAGTCATTCTTTTCGAAGCAATAAAATTAGCGCTTCGCGAAGTGGCTGGCGATTTCAAGTGCCTTCCAGCTTCTTTCTTCGACTTTAAGTGTGAATCGATTGACTTCCGTAGACGAGTACAGGTACACGCGAAACAGCAGTGCTGCGTTCATGTGTTTTGTTCTATAAATATAAATTTATGTTCGACACATGATACTTGTTTAAGAGCATAAATCACGACACTACCGACGTTATCGCGGATATCTCACGAATGACGGCGATCAGGTGGCGATGAACGAAGCTTATCTGTTTCGCTATTGCCGGAAGAGAATGGCTCTGTGCGGCATAAATTGCAAATCGCATGGGAATGAAAAACGTAACCGAGATATCATTGAATTGGCGCGGGAAAGACGCGATCAATTTACATGCAAATCTTTTCTCTTTCTCTCTTTTTTTGTCACCATCGCGGCTTTTCAATCTATTCTGCCATAGGATTTTGAAAAGCTGTTGTTGCATTCTCTAACAGTTGACTATTGCAAATTAATCGAATATCTGATAAAATTTGCATAGACATACAGAGATTTCTTTTCTCCGGTTGATTTATAATTGATTTACTAAGTTATGACTATAAAGAGATTTTCTTTTACCTCGTAACATTTGTGGATAATTAAAAAATGCATGGAAATTTAACAACGAAATATAAAAGAGGGCGATATTATTCAGTTTGTATATTCGAGAAATGACGTCACAACTTCTGATATGAAAAAAATAATGTGGTCATCTCGTAATACGGTAAAAACTGTGATTTTCTGCATGTTGAAATTTGTCATATTTGTATAATAAATCGATTTTTAAAGACACCGAAGCAACCGGTGAAGTTGCCGGTGTAGTGATCTCAAATTTGCAGTGTCGATTAGGGCTCCTACAGACGTAGCGCTACAATCGAAAGCGTTGATCTATTCATACGAAGCTATTCTGTGGCGCTACAGAAAAGTGACATGAATATGTTCATATGGGTCACTTCGTGGCGCGACAAGAAGCGTTGCGTTCAGATGGGCGAATTCATGGCGCGACAAAGAAGTGATGAACGAGTTGGCGTTTTCGATTGTGGCGCTACAAAGTCGCTTGTCTGTAGTTGAATGG
>Ga0157364_1005368_pt1 | contig 13037 bp, 7 predicted proteins | sample AttsexASBM2_FD_111476 | JGI IMG/M metagenome (GOLD analysis project Ga0157364, IMG submission 111476) | Fungus gardens microbial communities from leaf cutter ant in Ribeirão Preto, State of São Paulo, Brazil - Atta sexdens ASBM2 | ecosystem: Host-associated > Fungi > Mycelium > Unclassified ... | reverse complement strand
ATTGTTGCGGCTATATTCGCTCCGTATTGATTATGTTCAATTAAAAAAAAAGTAGATTTGCAACTGCTGGAAGATTCTTTAATATGATTGATTTATAAGTTTATATCCAACAAGGAAAAGCAAGAATTAATCATATTAATCTTAGAACGCTGTTTATATTAAGAGTACAGTATAATTATTGGTATGTAAATTTTACATCCGACGAAGTAGGACACTCTTAATATAACAAGATAAATTTTACACTTATAAATTTTCATAAACACAGTTCAATTATTAAGTTACAAGAAAAGAAAAAATAAAATACACTGTCAAATTCAATCCTGTTAATCCTATTAAAGATATAGCTTAGTACTCAATGATTTCGCTGCGATACTGGAATGATCTATGCTGTACGGGAGGAGTAAAGAATTTTACAGTTGCAAAGCTGCTTTTTCTGCTGAACATAGCCACGGCCGCGTTCAGCAGAAAAAGCAGCTTTGTAATTAAAATTCTATAATATCATGGTCTTGCCTTAATTCCTCACCTAAATTCATAAACCAATCATATTAAAGAATCTTATAATTGCAAAATTGCTTTTTTTTTTACTAAACACATCAGCAGAACGTTTATTTTGCAACTGTTAAGAGTATCTTCTTCGCTGAGATAGGATTGTTCCTCTACATTTAAAAATATAATCCAGTGAGCACGAAAAAAAAACCAGTTGCAAAATAAATATTTTAGCGAACGCTGTCACTGTATATTTGACAGCGCGATATAAACCGCGATCGTCGAGGTTGCGCATTTTATTGGCGCGCCGGATTCGAAACGAATCCCCGTATATGTTGCGCCGCGCCGGAAAAGCGCGCAATATACGACCGGATATAAAACCACGGTAAAATCTCATTATAACGAATCCCATCTAGAATCGAGTGATCGTATCGCGATATTCGCGGTGTATCAGATGTGTCCGATACCCTGCTGGGTAATGGCCAATCGCGGCCGGCGACGCAGTGCGACGCCTTAAAAAAAATGACGATCTCGTCATAACGGGATTTCACCGTGCGATTATGTAACTTATGCCACACGCGCACCTTCAACAATCGATGAACACAGCACGGCGATGACACAGGCCCAGACGGTGATGGTGAACATCGTCATCCTGATGCCGCTGCCGCTCGTAGCTCTCGTGCACATCACAGACAAAAGAAAACACTGTCGCGAACCAAATTCCTCCAAGTCGGCGAACTTCAGGTTGTTTCGCAAACCGCGGTGCGGTGATGAAACACAAAAAACTCGCAGAATTGCCGAACGAATCGGAAACGACGCAAGATTTGATTTTAACGCGAACGCGAGTCGCGAGGACGCGCGATGAATGTGAATCGAAAGTCGATCCGAATCTTCGGAGTTGCCGTATATAAGTCGTTCCTCGTTCCTCGTCCGCGGAATGTCGACTAGTACAACGACAGAGGCGTGACCGTGAGAGAGCGACCAGTGAGCTCGACGCGCGAAGACCGTCTGCCGCGCGCTTTACTTTTGGAGCGCTTGCGCTTCGTGAGACATCGGCAGCCAGCCGAGTTCATCCGAGCGTTCGACGATCCCACTCCGCTCCCCTACCGCCACAACCTGCCGTTACACGTTAGTGACGTTACACTGTATCGCGCTACGTCGCGCCGCGCCGCACCGTACCGTGCCGTGCCGTGTGTATTGCGTATCTACTTTCGTTCGTAATCTTACGTTACACACACAAAAACAACACTACCCCTAATAACATGATCAACGGACGACGCACGACTGTCTATGCGTTTATTTTGATACGCGCGTCAATCGTTACCCTTGAATCAATAAGACGTATATTTCCACGAACATTATTTTTTCCAGTTCGTTCGCTCCTATTTGCCAAGTTCACGTGCACTGAAAAAAAAAATAACGGTTACGATTAATATAATTTAATCGTAATTTATGTAGCCATTTTCGGTATCAAATATACATCAATATGTACAGAATGTCTCAAAATTGATGATAAATATTTTAAAGCAGTTCTTTGTAATATTTTCAGATGAAAAATCTAATACAAAAAATGCCGAAGCTATGATTATTTTCAAATAGGATGAGTTTAAAAATTACAAATAAGGCTAGAATTTCGCGCACTCAGTGATCGTAATATCATCAGTACGAAGTTATTTTATTATTGTCAAAGGCATGAAGTTCGAGGAAGCATTTCCACACTGATCATTTTGCTATTTTTGAGTGTTAGTATTTTTTTTTACATGAAAAGAATAGTTTTGCTGAAATATCCAAAGTTTAGTATAAATCTGAAAACAACTTTGTTAGACTGTTGAAATAATTATACAGAATGTTCGAACTGGAGATTGCTAGAAAACTTTGTAGCATTACTCATTATGCTCGAATTTCCTGCATAATTATATTGATGATCCAACAAAGTTATTTTTAGATCTGTATCAATTTAGCAAGCTGACGTTATCTGTCATCATTTTGACATTAAAATGATATATTAAAGATATTTTGATGTAAATAACATTAACTTGCTACCCAGGAAATTTTTATTCAGCATAATCATTCTTTCTACATAAAACTATTAATGTAATTATTATTATTAACACTATAGCAGTAATAATTACAAAAATGGAGCTCCTAATCATAATTATTTTACATCACAATTTTACAAATATTAGACATTTTTTTTAGTACACGATACATTCGCATTACATAAATATGACTCAGGGTTAGTAAAAAAGCATATTTTAAACGTGTTTTAAACAGTTTAAAACATGCTTAATTGATGTTTTTAATATGTTTTAAATATGTTTTTTTATAGTACTGTTTAAAGCATATTTGAAGCATTAAAAACATATTTAAGAAAACACACAATACGTTTTATTCTTTAAAAAGACATTATTCTTTACCAACCCTGAAACGTGCATACATACGAAAAATTCAAACGATGCAACAGCAATTTCACACGATACACTAGAATTATCGCAGTGGTACGACTTCGAGAGCCCATTGTTATCGAGTGCTTTACTTGCTTTTGTAGTTTAATCATCATTTATAGTACTCGCGTACGAAATTTCCGACTCAAACTATCAAACGATGCGAAATAACGTACTTTGAAATATACCATGTTCCAACGGACCCGCGACACTGTGACGCAGTTTCTAATACGGACGACTACGTTTGTTCGGCAATTACGATGAGATATTGATCACAATGTTAATTAACACTCTCCGGCGATTATCCGTCGTTCGATTTGACACTCCCGACCATTATTTTCACGCTTACTTTGCTCCAAACAGAAAAAATACGTGGAAAATACGGAAGGAATGAGACTCGTCAGCTCGCGTGTTACTTCGAGGCGCGCACGCGAAGCACTATGAACTTAGTGCAAAGTGACCAATCAAAATGAAGATAGCGCTGCGTAATACAGAGGCCGATACTTATAGTCAAGTCTTATATTTGAGACTGTTTTAAGTACAGTTATAAGCCAATCAAAACGCTGTATTAGCATTTTAAGACATCACTTAAGACCATCTCAATAAAAACATGAATACACCGCCCAAAGTGCGATCGAAGATCGATTTATATCCCTTCTTATTTTAAGACTTAACCGTCTTAAGTAATGTCTTAATACAGCTCTTAGACTGATATTTATATTATTTATTATCAATTTTTATATTTAAGACGATTTTAAGTACACTTTTGAAATGTCTGATGTCATAAACTAATTTCAGAACCGTATTGATATTTTAAAACATTACTTTAAATTTAAATGATCTTAATATTTTTAGCCAGAGCTGTAGAGCAACGTATTTTATATAAAAGATATATAAAATATTATCAACCTTCATTCAAGTACGAAATATTAAAAAGAATAATGAAAATGTAGACGTAGGCTAATATTCATAATCGAATCTTATATTTAAGATGTTTTAAATACAGTTTTAAGATGTCATGAACCAATCAAAGAGCTGCAATTAACATCTTATGACATTATTTAAGACATTATTACTTAAGACGATCTTAAAATAAGAAACTGATGAATACCCATAATGTTGGAATATCAAAAATACCCCACGCGAATAATTGCTATAATTATGTTTAAAAGAATAAATAATATAGGATTGAACAAGTGCCAAAGATACTACAAAACAAAACGCGAAATGTACGATACCCGTTTGTCAAAATCATGTAAAATACGAATAATTGAATAAACTGTGAATATTTTTCATACGCGATAGTTGGATATTCGAAACGGCGCCCGGCAAACAGCGAGGGGGAGCGCAAACAGCGTAGGGAAGCGAGGGGGAGCGCGAACAGCGAAGGGGAGCGCGACTACGTCATCACTTCGGCATTCGCTCGGCGACCTTGGAGGGGGACGGCAGTCGTACGAGTCGCTCCAGGTGTGTCGCATTAATTTGCGAAAATTAGATATCTACGAACTTCTGTATGTAAGGTTGTCCAAAACTAAGGTATGTACTAAGGGTTAAAATAAGATTATATGTATTGCTATAAATATTGCTTATGATTGATTCTTGATATCTTAAGACTATATACTTAATTTTGAATCTAAGAACCGACTGCGTTCTATTATTTACTATGCTATAGATTTTCAGTACTCGCAGTGAATAATGGAACACAGCTTATTAATATCAGTCAAAGTCTCATTGCAAATGCTTTGAACTATTTGATTTTTTCTTAATTAATCAGAAAGAATTTTATTAAATGAAACCGATTAAGGAATGGTCCAAAGCATAATAGTATCATGTTAACCATACTCTTATGTCATTTACAATATGCGGAGTAAACTTGATGTAAAAATGTAAGAAATTGACCAATCACAGTCGAATGTGAAAAGAATAATCGATTGGTTAATTTCTTGCTCTGTTTCTTACCAAGCTTACTGTGCATATTGTAGATTATTAGCCCTCGGGCTGAGTATAATAGATGTGTAATATTGTGCAGATTACAGCAATTGGTGTAATTAAGTGCAAATTGGTTTATGTACTTTCAGTGCTAATAAATAATTTAATTCTTTTCAGATTACGAGATTATCGTGACAAAATAATACGTAATTAAAAGGGTTAAATTATTATTAACACTAAAAATATGTGAATTAATTTGTAAAAAATGTCGTTCTAAAAATAGAATGATACTTTGGTATTTCCTAAAAGGAAAGCAGCCTTAATTAACTCTCTGGCGATTATCCATTGCCCGATTTGATATTTCCGACTATCATTTTCGTGCAGACTCTGCTTTGAATGGGAAAAGCACGGAGAATATACAGAACGAACATTTCTCAACTATGCTATTTCAAGCACAATACTACGAATTAAGCGCAAATAAGCGCAAAATGACAACGCGAATCAAAATGAAAATGATATTTCATGATGAGACATTTAGAGATCCATGGTAGATTTTAAATTATGAATAAACTCGTCCATGCATGTATAGTTTCTAATTTAGTCGCGTTTCGTATTTGGATATCTTAAGAGATTGAGAGACTTTTCTATTGAATTAATATAAACTGAATTTATATACATATATGTTATATACATTTGTTTTATATATATATATACATATAAATATTTATTGATAGAAAGAGGTGATTATTTGCACGTGTACAGTTTCACTATTCTTAGCAGAAAGACAAATCGGAACACTATGAACACTCGTAGTTAACGCTCTGCGAGCGCACACGCGTATTTTAGGCCAATTATTTATTGCCACACTCACATCCGTTAATTATAACCACTCACGTTATACTCTTTGCTCGCTATAAATTCGCGCTTAATGCAACTTTACATTTGACTCAATTCAATTTTACGTAATATACCCAAGTCTATAAGCTATGTTTTACTTCATGTTAACTGAATAATTATTAACAATATATTGTGAATTTTGAATTTTTGTTGACCATATATTTCGCACAAATCAAAGTAATGAAATTCGATTAATGTAAAATGATGTATTTTAAGAAATTCAGAATTCCAATACAATTTATAACAAAGCAATTACATCTGTTCAATGATTATGACGAAAGATATTAATTGTGATTACACACTCTCAGTGATTATCTGTCATTCGATTTGATATTTCTGACCATCATTTTCATGCAGATCCTGTTTTGAACGGAAAACGCACAGAGAAAATCTGAAACGAAAATACGCGGTGCTATTTCGAGCGAAATAAGCCCAAAACAAAAGTAGTGATTTCACTTACAATGATTTAGATTTCCGCAAGGCGATAAAAGATTCTAAATTATGAAAATCATGCGAAAGTGTGCGTGTACGTCTTTAATTTGATTACATTTCGTATTGCTTAGCGAATTTTATAACTCGCGCAAACTAAAATAATATAATAACAATTTAGTCAATGTAAAATAACATATCTTATATTTAAGAAATTCAGTGTTCTAATCGATGCATTTTCTAACGCGAGGCGACTCTCTAATGATTACGATGAAAGATATTGATCGCGATTATATGCATTAATTACTTCGCCAGCAAATGCCGATTTATTTGATTCGGCACTTCGACCATCGCTTTTACGCGGACTTTACTTTGAAAAGCATAGGAAAAGCACAGAGCAAATACGGAACGAATTGCGGTGTTACTTTGAACTGCAAAGCACTACGAACTAAAACATTAAGTAATTACGCGAATCAAAACAAAGATAGTTAATGTTTTACGATAATTTATGGTAAATTTGATCGCTTGCACTACACTGGATTAATACAAATTAAATTACGATTTATATAAAATGTCTAAATGCGGAGACACAATATAAGTACTTTGGTAATGAAATAGTACATAATTCTATTTGACAATACTATTTATTGGACAATACTATTTATTTTAATAGTTTAAAATATTTATATATTTTTACATTAACTTTATTAATTATATCATAAAAAGAATGATTTTGCTAAAATATCTAAAAATTTAGCCAGATACAGATCTAAAAATAATTTTATTAGACTATCAAAATAATTATGTATCTCAAACTTGTTGTTGGAAAATGTCAGAACTTTTCTTGCTTATTATACTTGTATTTCCTGTATAATTATTTCTGTAAAATTATTTTCAGATCTTTATCTATTTAAATTTTTAGGTACTTCGGTGATTGTTCTTTCCATTTTTATAGAAATCTAATATTAGCTGCACAGTACTGAAAGACAGTAATTATTTATTTTAAATATTAAAAGCACTGTCATACTTTTAAAACTTCAAATAAATAATTAATTACTATCTTTCAGTAATAAATTGGCCAATAGTTTTCTATAAAAGTGTGTAGCAATTTTTAATATGCACCAATCTGTTATAATACGAATAATCGAATTTGCTATTAGATTTCTGTGAAAGAAAGATGTGAAAAAGGATTCTAAATTACTTAATTGTACGTGCGTGCATATGTGACGTCTGTAACTCAATTGTGTTTCATGTTGTTTAGTTAATTTTATTGACCACATCTCCCGTAAATCAAAACAATGTTCAAATTCTACTGATATACTAATGTAAGAATCACAGTAATATCAGCCCATCAATTGCCATCGATCTAATACATTTTCCTGATTGACTGAAATTGCCATGATTTCTATATTAGCTACACTCAAAAAATACTCGATTAATAATCATTATATGTAATAGTAGATACATTGTACAATACGAATTGATGTATCTCAGGGGATGCGTTAAAAAATTCAAGATATAGAGGAGAAGATAATGTTATGGCCCCTATATATTGTAGTATAGATATAATGGCTCCTCTTAACACCTGCGTTATTAGATGACAAATTCTAGATTATTTATAAAATTATTTTTCTTCAGTAGCTTACCATTATACAATATTAATATACATATACCATATCCAGCATTTATTATAATGCATTTTTACTTTCAAGCATTTTGAAACGAATTTTAAGGTACACTGTAGCATTTAATCATACATACTTTCACATTCTTTTTAAACTTGAGTGTATTTTCATACAAATATTTGAGTGAATTATTTGTTGTTTAACATTTTGGCTGTATACATACGAGTCATGCAAAGTTAAACAATAGTTAAATGTGATCCCCGCAGCGTATTGGTTGCTGACAGCTCTCTTTTTCGAGGTTTTCATGTCAAAATAATTATTCTGTAAATTGATTATAGCTTTAGTGTTAATTTATAATTTACATGTATAATACTATAGAATTTGAGTACTGAGCAGTTTATATGTGGAAGAAATCATGTATACATTTGCATACATTTTACAATACTTTACTTTTTTGTTAATTATTTAGTTAAATATTTCTTATAAAACAAAACCAATTTTTTGCATTTATTTTTGTGGAAAGCCCCATTATCGCTTTTTTTCTTTGAACTATTATGCAGTGTCTCCATATTTTTATAAATAGTATCTTAAATAATAAATGTTTCGTAACTTTGAGTCTAGAATCGATTAAACTATACTTTGAATGTTATCGCAAAGTTTTAAATTTAAATTTAAACGTTGATTATTAATCAATCTAAATAGCACATATTAATTTTATATGTGTTTTCTACCTAATTGTAGAATATTGGATAGGAAACGTATATAAAACGTATATATGAAGTGCTAAATAGTTATTGTATAAAATGTTAGTTATTATATAAAATGTAAATGGTGCTTATCGAATGTTAAATAAGGATAAAATGCACCTAAATGTAGGTTTCTAAACGCAGCCTAAAAGTTCAATATTGGAGTCAACACATGACGCAATTTCTACCACGAGACAGTTACGAATATAGTATAGAATATACAGCGAAAAGTATCAATCGCGTTTGCAAATGTTAATTAACGCTCTCCAGCGACTGTTCGTTCAATTCATCGTTGCCGACGCTCATTTTCACGAGCAGGCTTTGTTGCCACAAGAAAATACATAACGATGACAGCGTTAAGTATTTTAAATCAACGTAAGGCATCGTGAACTTCATGCAAAGTAATCGTGTAGTTAAAATAAAAATAGCGTCACGCAAAGTCTTCGGAACACAAGTGAAAAAAATCACTAATTACAAAGTACAGTTAAAAAGATTTCAAATATACTACGTCAGTTTGATATTTCAGATTCGCAATCGCTTGAACGGGCAATCTCGTCGCTTATTTAGAAAGCTCGATCTAATCGTCGATCACGTAAACGCAGCTCGCAACATTATCTACCCGTTTATCTGCAGCCTCTTGGACTCCGGAGTAAACTAGGTAGGTGCAACTCCAGCAAGTATGTTTCGCGTCCGGGTGTGACGCGCAGTATATCTGCGGCTCGATTAACGTCGCAAGGCTTAAAGATAATCGCGATGATGTATGAAATAGTCCGACGCGTATCTGCGTTATTCTACAGTTATGAAACGAAATTGCGCGATCGATCCAAATCGAATCTTTACGAAACGTGACGTCGGAAAATAAAAAATCTAAATAAATCTCTTTTTCTTAAGATTTATTATGCGCGATTTATTCTACGGTTTATTTATTTATTTTGATATATTCTACGGATGCAAAAGGCGAAAGGGAAAAAAGTTACCTTTGCCTTTGTTCGCTCGCAATAGCGTCGAGGAACAAAGAAATTAAATTAGGTGCAAGCTTCATTTTTTTCGCGACCGTTCAAGAATCGTTTTATTTCTACATTTTCTTATGTATTTTTCTCCATGGAAATTGAAAATTATTATAACATATAATGACGCTATACACTCAAAGAAAAATTGGTACATTGAAATAAAAAATAGAGTATTCACTATTCACATCATTATGAAATTGCCGTTAGTGTGCGCTTTAATCATTTAAAAACTAATTCAGAATTATTGAGTTCTCTCTTCAACTCTATAATTTAATTAATTTTTAAGAATGTTTTCGATATATAACATTAGGTATCAGTCAAATAATCAGTCAAAATAAGCTAATATTAGCCAATATCATAAAAACAAATTTGATAATGTGGTCCACAACTACAAAAAATAAAATAATTAATTTTACTTATAATGATTTATGCAAAAAATGATATATTTTTTACAATTTTAGATCCATAACTTATAAATTTAAATGAATAAGAGTAAAATGAATTTAAATAAATTTTTATATGAATATTTATTATTACTTAATCAGTATATATATATATATGTGTGTGTGTGTGTGTGTGTGTGTGTGTGTGTGTGTGTGTGTGTGTGTGTGTGTGTGTGTGTGTGTGAGTATGGACAAAATTTGATTTAATTGTTAATACTACTTTCTCATTAAATTTATAAATATGTATTACAAAATGCATAATAATCAAAATAAACAAATAAATTAAATAACTTTTAAATCATTGAGAGAATTGTGCTCAAATTTTACGAATTTTCAAATGTAATGCATGATATTTGCTGAAGAAAGTGATTGTTTGCTGAAGAAGATTCAAAAGAGAATCGAAATGTTTATTATTGAATAAAGAAGGCATCACAAAGATATTAAGTTATTATTTCACATTAAGATTACACACCTCTTCCTGCGTTGATTCTTATTAGCCTTGAATCAGTACTGTTATTTTAAATAGTGAAAGTTAAGATATTAAATTTTATTCTAACGTTCTAACTATTAACGTTCTATTCTAATCTAATAATAGAGCAATCTTTGAAATTTTTATATTTTTAGTATTTTTAATATTTTTTAGATGTATATGTTTTAAATCAACACGGTCAATAATTTTCCAAATATTAGGAATTTAATAAAAAATTTACAGATTGTTCTTACATATGTCAAACAAAATCCGGAGGAGTTTTACTGAAGCAATCCAAAGTTATAAAAATTTTAATTTGCAACGAGAATTTATCCGTGACTTTATAAGAAATACATGATAAATGAAATACAGGATAAATTCTCATTATAAATAAAAATTCTTATAATTTCAAATTACTTCAATGAAACATCTCAGATTTTATCCGAATGTATGTAAGAACAATCTGTAAAATTTTTATTCCTAATATTTAAAAAATAGGTATTAAATGCCGTTAAATGATTGACAATATAACTGAACCGATTTCGTAACAATGAGAATAAGGATTTTATTAACTTCATTTTAATGTAACTTTTATTTCCATTTTTTCTTAAGTTTTCTAGATTATAGATAATTATTATTATTATAATTTTCGGTTTTCACAAAGAAAAATACAAATAAAAAATGTAGAAATAAAACAATTCCCGAACAGTCATGAAAAAAGTTGTACCTTCCTTTATTAGCTCTGCACGCGTAAAAATATTTAACAGTCTACCGCATTTGCTTGCAAAAGATTATAAATTCAAGGTAATTGGATTGGGGGCAAATAAAGATCCCTTTTCTTTTTGTTTGTATTTTATATACGCGTCGTCAATAGGGGAGAAGAGCAACGCCGGATTAAATATTTTATAAGATAGAAGATGCCTCGCTCGGGACCTTAATCGCTGAATTTATCTTTAACTTCTTCTTGAAATTTTGCAAAACTGTGTAAATGCAGCAAAAAGCGGCCAAGTAGTCGCGTTACTTTAAAGCACTTTGCAGAAAGTTAACTCATAATCTAAGCAGAGCCTGTGTATAAGCCGACATTATGCGCGAACGACCGCGCTGTTTGAGTACCTCGGAAATGCACGTAAAGAGGCTATCTTTATTCCCTGACCAATTCGCAGTTGAAGAAGGGATGGAGGAAATTGAGGAAATTCGAAGTCTCACGATAAGAGTAATCGAAATGGGAGAGTTGCCGTGATCTCGCTATCGAACCAATCGCGTAAGTTACGCGGATCGCGATCGTGCCGACCGAAATTGGCCACCACTGTGTTCCTCGCGGTCATTGTTATCGCGTCGCATAAAATCTCCGGGAAAGGAGGGCAAAGATACGTCAAGAGGCACAGCGTAGAGCTGCAAGCAGGTATATACTCGGAGCAACGAGAAACGAGCGATAACGGACGTCCATGCTTTCACAGGCACGCGCGGTTACGCGATTGTATTCTACGCGATATACAACAATGAACTGGGATCGATGTTGCTTGTTTGTGTGCATGATATCATTGCTGGTTCGCCGCGAAAGCAATTCCACGGTTACGGTGGCGCACGTGACCGATACGAGCTGCACAGCGGGATGGCTGGCTGCTGCAACCGATACTGCAATCTACAACACAACGAAGAAGCCTCAGGGATGGTTTACCCTCCGCGCGTAACAGGTAAAAGGAATCACGATCTCTCGATGTCGTCGCGTAACTATCGTCATGCATTGCCGCATGTCATTTGCATGTGAATACGCATAGGGATGAACACACGTCGTTTAAGTATGTTCACCGAAATTACGTTGGCTTAAGTTGTTCATATTTCGATTAAATAAGTTAGCCTTATGATATTATTCTGACAAGAATAAGCAGTCTCAGTGTTGAGGAAAAATTTAAGAAAATAATCTAAGCATATGAGGCGTTATGGGACACAACGAAGAGAGAAGTTTACGATAAATTCTGCGAGGAGGATCTGAAAGTCGGTGCTTCGACCGACGCAGGTGGAAGATCATACAGCCAGATGGTAACACCAAGGAGAAATGTAAGCTTTTTACATTGATGTGAAACTAGGTTGAAAAGCTGGTATGAAAATCATTTTCCAGAAGAAAGGTGCTCAATTGCCGAAGAGGGAATCGCAGACATTGTTTTTATCAGGAACCTTAACCGCTTCAGGCAGACGTTAGATATAGTCTGTTCCAAAAAAGTATCCGACCTTTACATATATCTTTGTTTTTTAAGCATCTTCTTTCTTTATTGTGGAAAACAGGTATTCTATATTTAGGGGGAAACCTTGAGGAGTACCCTCACCAAGTGACACGAACCAATAGCTGTTCAGTTGACAACGGTATGCAATTGTGTCGAAAAGCATCGTATTTTACAATGACTGAGTAGAAAATTTGCATTATATTTTGCCAAAAACTTGGCCACATATGTTCCGAAACAATCGGCATGATCTGTAAAATATGGTAATATGGCCCAATTTTACAACTCATGATTAATTCTTAACTGAGGTTTAATTTATTTTTCATCTCTTTCCAATTCT
>Ga0157364_1005367_pt1 | contig 13040 bp, 17 predicted proteins | sample AttsexASBM2_FD_111476 | JGI IMG/M metagenome (GOLD analysis project Ga0157364, IMG submission 111476) | Fungus gardens microbial communities from leaf cutter ant in Ribeirão Preto, State of São Paulo, Brazil - Atta sexdens ASBM2 | ecosystem: Host-associated > Fungi > Mycelium > Unclassified ... | reverse complement strand
TTAGTCTTTTCAATTCTGCTATCTTATTTGCTTCTTCATTTCCTTCCCAAACTATTTCTTTAGATCTGCTAGAAATTCTCCTACTACTTTATAATTCAGTAAACCTTTTTTCAAATCTTCTATGATATTTTCTTTTCACACATCTGCTGATTCTCTCTCTATATAAGATAATACCTACTTTACCTATTTCTCTACTATCACATTTCTCATCTTCATTCTAACACATAACTTATATACTATTAAAAATCCTGAAATCTTCTCTATTATTCTATCAAACACTTGTAGCTTAGCCACTTTTATGTTTGATCTTATGTCAGGTTCAGGCTCTCCTTCTATCTTTTCTTGTCTTCTTCCTAATCTCTCTTGCATTGCTTGGAGTTATGTCTACATTGTTGCAAGCTGCTCCTATTATTGTCTAATAATAGCATGTAAGTTGTGTTGACTTATAGTGTATAATAATGGTGAAAGTGGTAATAGTGATGATAATGATGGAGGCAGGATAGATGGTGATGAATTATATAATGGAAGAGTGGATCCAGTACTGGACTCACTCTCTAATTTGTACTCATTACTTAACTCAATCCTTGGTAAGAGCTAGTGGTACTTTTCTTGTCTACCTTACCCTATCTACTGACTACTTATTTTACTGCTCTAATCAAATTGTATATAAATATCTCTAAGAAGAAAATACCTACTCTAGATAGAACTCATAGAAGATTCCACTATTCTTCTATATAGACAGGTTACAAAGAGACATTGTAACACAGGGCTTTATATGAATATGCTATTTATCACATCTACAAAAGGTTTTATATCTACTAAGTGCTAGTGGGCTTCAATACAAAATAAATAGTCAGATTTCTCCTACCTGACTGGTATGTCTCTTACATCTAGAGTTCAGTAATTCTTCTTAACTTTAAGTGGTATTGTCTTTGGTTAAGGATAATAAGAGAGTAAAGAGAAAAGGCTCTAAGCTAGGTAGTTTTAGAAAGAAAATTGAGTTCTAATGTTATAACTTAAAGACCTTGGAGTTGGTTAATAAAAAGAACCTTATATTAGGATTAATACAAGAGAACTCAATAGAGAACTCTATATAGAATTATCTATCTTATATACCTAAGACTACTGGTCCATGCTTTGCTACTTTAGCCTACCCTAAATAATCATGTATTTGTCTTAAGATCAACATATATTAAATATGTTATATAATGTCATTCCTTCTAGAACCTTTTAGTCTTTTCTATTATGATACTAGATCTCATCTTGTGACCATTTGTGACTGTAACATGTCACATCATACTAAACCTTAACCCTAGATTCCAAAATAAAAAATAAATAGAAAATGAAAATGAAAATAAGAAATAAAATAAAATAAAAGTAAGTTCACTATTTATAATTTTGACAAATCTAGTATTTCTGAAAATAGTCTTATAATATAAAAATCTTGTAGATTACACAAGAATACTTGATAAGAAGTTACCTCAATTTAGTTATTTATCAACATATCTGTTCATAACTTATTCTCTATGATTGTTATGAACTTAAACTCAAGAGTTAGAGTGAAAGAATAATCTTATATAGTGTTTATATAAGAAAACTCAATAGAGTTCCAGTTACAAAGTGTTTACCTTATATATACTTGGCTAATAGTCTATGTTATACTAAACCTAGTCTATCTTAAAGAACATGTATACTACATGTTATTAACATATAGTATAATATCATTATTTCAGAACCTTCTATGTTCTTCTGTGACACATGATCATGTGACCATGACTTATGACAAATTTGTAACAGTTTGTAACAGTCACACTAATCTCTAACTCTAAGTTTAATTCTGACAGTGATGATGTTATCTTCTATCCAAACTCTATAAGTATTTAATCTTTCATAACAGAGTTTACCAACTTAGTCTTCTATAGTGGAGTTCTCCTATCTGATCCTCTGTTAGTGTTTCACCACTGAAATCTCTGCTCAGTGCTATATTATGAGATACCTAAGTTCTCCTAATATCCTATTTGTATATAAGGACTAGTAAATATACTATATTCTCTAGTCTGATAATTGATTAATATAACCAACACTATTTAACATTCAGCTCTAGTATTTTATAGTAACATACTTTTTATCAGTATTTACTTCTCTTAGACTCTGTTTCTCTTCTAAAGTTATGATCTTATAGTAAATAGATAGTGCAGTATATAAGCTAAGATTATTCTACAAAGTCTGTAGCTCTGTACTTTTTATATGAGTTTTTATACTAGGTACAAACTCCAAGTGAACCTCACAGACTTTTATTCTCAAGTGTGAACTGTAATCTGACAATTACACAAGTTCTACTCTAAACTACATATGTTATTCATAAGTCTACTATACCTATACTATGAGAATGATGTTATAAATAGTGGCAGAGCACTAGAGTGATATAAAAATACTTAGAAACATAAAAAAAGACTTTATTGATAAGAGTAATATAGAACCACTATGTCAAAACTAAAAGTAGTAGACTCTAAATTATTTTCATTTTCTTTTCAAATTATCTTTCTTTCTATTCTTAGAACTAGGATTAGGATGACCATATCATGTTGTTATACATCAGTCATATCAGATAACATGGTCACAAGTTATAAGATGTATAGAAGGACATAGAAGGTTTTAGAAGAATGATGTCATACAACATATGCAATATATAGCTGTTTAGGGTAGATTAGAAGTAGTTAGCATGGACCATGAGGTTTTAGTATATAAGATAGATTATCCTATACAGAGTTCTCTATCAAGTTCTCTTGTATTAACCCAATACAAGGTTCATTCTTTTAATCAACTCTGAGGTCTTAAGTTTGTAACATTAGAACTCAATTCCCTTTCCTGAGACTGTCCAACACAGAACCCTCTCTTACTTAACTCTCTATCATCCTCAACTAAAGAGTAACACCACTTTTTAGTCAAGAAGAATTGCCAGACCCTAGGTGTAAGGGGTATACTAGTTAGGTAGGAGAAGTTTAGCTGTTTGATTACATCAAAGCTCACTGGTGTAACTTGGATGTATCATCTTGTGTGGACGTGTTACATAATTTTTCTTGTATCAGCCTTGTACTACAGATCCCTTTGTGATCTGTCTATGCAGAGGAACAGCAGTAGTTCTTAAAACACTGCTTAGAGTAGAACAGTCTTCTTAGACCAAAATTATGATACAAATTAAAATAATCAGCAGTTGAAGTAGTTAGTAGGATGTGTAGACAGAATAAAAAGAGGGCCTGCTATCATATACTGAGATTTCTTCCTTAGGATATGAATTGGAAAGCAAAACCAGCACAAGTTCTACTCTTTCTCTCTATATATCATTACTACCTACACCACTACTCTTATCATCGTCACCAACATCAACCATATCCTTCCCTTATGAAATGAGTTAACCTAACTATTCTGCCATTATAAGGCAGCTCCAAGAACAGATTGTAGTACTAACAGTACAGGTAAGAGGAAATGTGGGCAGAGCGGTAGTAGGCACGAAGATGGCAAGGCTACCAACATTTGATGGAACCTTATCAAAGATCTCAGGATTTGTAACAACATGCAAACTATATATAAAGATAAAAATAAGGGATGTTATGAACTTAAATCCTTAGCGTTGGATAAAAGAATAAACTCTTGTATTAGAGTAAACATAAGAGAACTCGATAAAGAGCCCTTTATAAAGTAATCTATCTTATATACTTCTACAGATGGTCTGTGCTAGGTACTGTGCATCCTATTCTAAACAACCATGTGTTAAGCATGTGGCCAACATGTGGTGTCCATATTGTATGACATTACTTTGTTCCAGAACCTTCTACTTTTTTCTCTCATGTTCTGTGATCAATGTTGTGACTACACCATCTGATGTGACAGTGTGACCGATTACTTCTAACCCTAACCCCAGAGTTCTAAAAATAGAAAAATATAAAATAATTAAAAGAAAATGAAAATGAAAAATAAAAAAGGAAAATAAAATTATTTTATATCTTTACAAGAGAAGTGGCAGTAGAGAAGCAGATCCAGTGGGTGTTATTGTATGTACAGGGAAGATTGGCAGATATCTGGAAGGAGAATATCTTAGAGGAGTTAGAGGAAGGGAAATTAGAATATAAATCTATGAGAAAGTTTTTGGCAGCCATCAAGAAAAAGTTTAGAGGAGAGGAGGAGAAGTTGGTAAAAGTGGTAGAGTTGAAAAGATTAGAACAAGAAAGAAGAACAATGGAGAAGTTTGTTCAAGAGTTCAGGAGAACAGCAAGAGGAAGTAGATATGAAGAGAGGCTGTTAATAGAAGAGTTCAAGAGGAGAATGAATGGAATAATCAAAAGAAAACTGATAAAGGCAGAAAGACCTCCTACAAGCATAGAACAGTGGTACAAATATACCGCTAACTTAGACAAGCATTGGAGGGAAAGCAGAAGAGAAGAAAAAAGATTGAGAGGATAATGAGAATAGAAAGGACCAGCCTTTAGGCAGCGGGAATAGCAAATGTCATTGTTAAGAATACAAGAAGTGAACTTAACTTTTCTTATTTTCTTTTCTCATTTTTATTTTATTTTTGATTTATTTTCCTTTATTCTATTTTTAGAACTAGGATTAAAGTTAGAGTGATAAGATCATGCTGTTACACAGCAGGTTACATCAGATAATATAGTCATAAGTCACATGACACATAGAAGAACGTAAAACATTCTGGAAGAGATGATGTCATACAAGGGTGATAACATATACTGACCTTAAGACATACACATGGTCATTTAGAGTAGGCTAGAAATAGCTTGCATAGACTATTAGATATTAGTATATAAGGTAGACAATCTTGTACAGAGTTTTCTATTAAGTTTTCTTGTGTAAACTATATACAAGATACTTCTTCTGTCCAGTACTAAGGACTTGAGTTGTAACATTAGAACTCGATATCTCTTTCTTGAGACTGTCCAGCACAGGACTCTCTCACTCTTACTCTTTATCCATCCTCAACCAAGGAGCAACACCACCTCTTAGTCAAGAAGAATAGCTAGGTCCTAAGCTTAAAGGATACACTAGTTAGGCAGAAGAAGCCTAGCTGTTTGCTTGCATCAAAGCCTACTATTATACATCAAATGTACTACCTTGTGTGGATGTGTTCATTACTTTTTCACCTATCAGCCTTGTACTACAGACCCACTTGTGGTTTGTCTATACAGAGGAACAGCGGTTGTTCTTAAAATATTACTTAGAGTAGAACAGTCTTCTTAGACCAATATCATTTACATTTTCCTTAAGGCAGTAGTCAGTTGAGTAAGAAGTAGTCAGTAGATGGTATAGGTAGGACAAGAAGAGTGCCTGCTATTACCTACCAAGATTTCTTCTGCTTTGGAATATAGGTTGGAAACTGAGTCCAATGCAGGATCAGTCCTTTCAATACAAGAATAGTCACTATCTACCCCACTATCCCTCACCCCATTATTACTATTACTATCACCACCACCACCCTATGAAATGAGTCAACCCAACTACCCCACTATTATAAGGCAGCTCCAAGAACAAATCACAACATTATCCAAGTAAGTAGCAGTGAGGGTAGAAGAAGGGACAATGAACACCAAGGTAGCTAAACCACAGGTGTTCAACGGAACTTCAGCAAAAGTCCTAGGATTTGTAACAGCATGCAAGTTGTACATAAAGATGAGGATGAGGGAAGCACTACTAGAGGAACAGGTCCAATGGGTGCTGTCCTATGTGCAAGGAGGATCAGCAGACATGTGGAAGGAAAATGTGTTAGAAAAACTGGAAGCAGGGAAACTAGAATTTAAGACAGTAGAGAAATTTTTAGCAGAAATAAAGAAGGAGTTTGGAAGAGGGGAAGAGGAGTCAGTAAAAGCCACAGAGTTGAGGAGGATGGAGCAAGGGGGGAGGACAATAGAGAAATTTGTTCAAGAATTTAAAAGAGTGGCAAGAGGAAGTGGGTATAAGGAACAACCTCTGGTAGAAGAGTTCAAAAGAGGAATGAATGGGGTAATCAAGAGGAGGCTAATGGAAGCCAAAAACCAACCAGACTCTATTGAGTAATGGTATAAGAGGGCAACAGCCCTCAATAGAAATTAGAGAGAGTGTAAGTAGGAGGAAGAAAGGTTGAAAGGGAAGAAGGAACAAATGGGAGGAGCTCCTAGACAAGAGCAGCAACAGATATTACCATGACCCTTAGTATGGCAGAGGAGGCAAATACCTTCTTAGCAGGTGACAACAGGACCTACTCTGATAGAAGAAGTAGAGAGGATGAATATGGTAGTAGTAAGAGGGTTAGGACAAGGAATGGGGGCTCCAAGAAGGGACTCTTATGTGATGGAGGTAGATAAAGGGAGGAACTGTTATGCTTGTGGGGGTTTTGAACACATGGCCTGTCATTGCAGGAACTAAGGAAGAGGAGGAGCAATGAAAGGGAGAAGAGTAGAATATGGAGGGGAAAGATTTGAGGGCAACACTAAACAGATTGAACATTTAAAAGAGGTAGAGAACTTAGAGGCCTTTAACTGAGTTCTTATAACAAGTTTCATATATTAGACACAGAAATAAATGCTGGTACATTGAAATCAGAGAGAATTGAGAAAAGAATGGAAGTAAGAAAGGTAAAGGAAAAGCCATTAAGAGAAGTTACAGTAAAAATCAGACTGGAGAGGATAGATACATAGGAAGGAATAACAGTGGAGGTGTTACTAGACAATAGAGCAACTGGGCTGGTTATAAGCTTAGAGTTTGTGAAAAAACAAGGATTTAAGTTGAAGAAGTTGGAAAGACCAATGAATGTAAGAAATATGGACAGGTCGCTTAACAAAGAGGGGCCAATAGAAAATATGGTAGAGATCAATATCTATTATCAGGGGCATAGAGAAAAGATGGAGATTGATGTAATAGGGGAACAAAAGTGGACAGTAATTTTGGGGATGCCATGGTTAGCATGCCACAATCCAGAAATAGATTGGAAGACAGGAGAGGTAAAGATGACAAGGTGCTCAGAGGAATGTGGTAAGCAGTAGAGGCCAGTTCAGGGGAAGTTAGGTTGGGAAAAACAGAAGGAGGAGGAAGTAAAGAAGGAAGCAGGAAAGAAGTAGGAGGAAAAGAAAAAGAGAAAAAGGCAGAAAAAAGGAAAAATGATAGAAGTTAATAGACTAGCAAAGGAGTGGGAGATTTGGGATGAAGAAGAGGAAGCAGCAAAATCAGAGGCAGAAGCAAAAAAGATGGTGCCCAAGAAGTTTCACCCATGGATCAAGATATTTGGAAAGAAACAATCAGAAAGAATGCCAACAAGAAAGGTGTGGGACCATGTAATAGAGGTAAAAGAGAGGTTTGTACCAAGGAAGAGGAAGGTCTACCTGTTATCAAGGGAAGAGAAAGAAGAAGTGTGTGAGTTCATCAAAGAATAACTGAGGAAAGGGTACATCAGACCCTTAAAGTCACCCCAAATGGCACTAGTATTCTTTGTAGGAAAGAAAAAGAGGATGGTACAGAACTATTGGTATCTTAATAAGTGGACAGTGAAGAACAATTATCCACTACCACTCATTTCTGACATAATCAAAAACATGGGTACTAAAAGGATGTTCACCAAGATGGACCTGAGATAGGGATATAATAATACAAGGATCAAGGAAGGAGATGAGTGGAAAGTGGCATTCATGACTCCAGAAGGATCATTTGAACCCACAGTCATATTCTTTGGGTTAACAAACTCACCAGTGACCTTCCAGGTGATGATAAATAAGATACTTAGGGACTTGATCAATACTGGGAAAGTGGCAGCATTCATTGATGACATAATAGTGGGAACAGAAAGTGAAAAAGAACACAATGAGTTGGTAGAAGAGATAATAAAAAGGCTAGAGGAAAACAACTTGTATGTAAAACTGGAAAAGTGTAAGTGGAAGGTAAAAAAAGTGAGCTTCCTAGAGGTAGTGATTGGGCCCGAGTGTTGTGGCAACCACTTATCACAAAGACAAATGATCACACAAACGGTAAATCTCTTAGTGGGATATTAAGTGGGGAATTCACAAGAGAACTCGACAAGGAGTCTCTACTAAATTAGCATCCTATATATACTAAATACATCTGGTCTGTACTACAACCTCATGTCTGCCTCATTTCCTACTCAAGGCCACCATGTTGCATACATATGCCCTGACATCATCTTCTAGATCTTTCTACTATGTTCTAGGCTTATGACATCACCTCATGTGACATGTCATGTGACTGCAATGTCACGTGCCTCTTCATCACCCCTAAAAAGAAAAGAAAAGAAAAACAAAATTCCTATAAAGTCAGAAAATAAAAGAAAATAAAATAAAAATTGTCCATGTCCAGAGCGTCTCATAACACTGAGGGGATCAAAATAGAGGAAGAAAAGGTGAAGGGAGTACTGGAATGGCTGACACTGACGTATGTCAAGAATATACAGAAGTTCCTAGGACTGGCAAATTACTACTGCCAATTCATTGAGGGCTTTACAGCCATAGCTAGACCTTTACATGATATGATAAAGAAGGATCAGAAGTGGAACTGGACAAAAAGGCAGGAAAAGATGTTTAGAAAATTGAAGGAGTAGTTTACAAAAGAACCAGTGTTAGTAGCACCAGATTTAGATTTAAAAAAATGAGGATGGAAGTGGATATATCAGATTATGCTACAGAGGGAGTGTTATCAATGGAGTGCAAAGATGGATTATAGAGACCAGTAGCATTCCTTTCCAAATCATTGAATGAAACAGAGAGAAATTACAAGATTCATAACAAAGAGATGTTGGTGATTATAAGAGAGTTGGAAAACTGGAGATATTTATTGGAGGGCATATGCTTCAAGTTCAAGATCTAGACAGATCACAAGAACTTGGAATACTTTATGAAGGCACAGAAGTTGAATCACAGACAAGCCCAATAGGCACTTTACCTATCAAGATTTGACTTCACTCTAAAGCATATTCTAGGAACAAAAATGGTAAAGGTAGATGGACTTAGTAGGCAATTGGACTGGAAAATAGGAGTAGAAAATGACAATGACAACCAAGTATTTATTAAGGACAATTAAATTCCTAGTCTACAGGAAGTAGTAATAGAAGGACCTGAAGTAGAAATACTAGAAAAGATAAAAAAAGCTAGGGATAAAGATAAGAATGTAGTTAGAGTAGTAGAGAAGATGAAGAAGGCTAAAGTAAAGGAGTTACGAGGAAAGGAGTGGCAGATAGAAGAGAATTTGGTATTGAAGGAAGGAAAGGTGTATGTACTGAAGGATGAAGAGTTGAGAGCAGAGATTATCTGGTAGCATCATGATGTGCCAGTAGCAGAACATGGAGGATGATGGAAAACAGTAGAATTGGTCACTAGAAACTATTGGTGGCCAGGAGTAACAAAGGATGTAGGAAGATATGTAGAAGGATGTGACTTATATCAAAGGATAAAGAATAGGACAGAAGAAGTAGCAGGAAAGTTGAAGTTGAGTGAAGTGCCAGAGAAACTGTAGACATACCTAACAGTAGACTTCATCACAAAGTTACCAGTAGTAGCTGGGAAATATGCAATTCTAGTGGTCTGCAATAGGTTGTTCAAGATAATGCATTTTGTGGCAACTATAGAAGGAACATCAGCAGAGGGATTAACGAGGTTGTTTAGAGATAATGTATGAAAGTTATATGAGTTACCAGAGAGCATGATATCGGATAGAGGACCACAGTTTGCCACAGAGCTGATGAAAGAGTTGAACAAGATGTTGGGAATAGAAACGAGGTTGTCGACAGCATTCCACCCACAAATGGATGGGCAGACAGAACAAATGAACTAAGAGTTGGAATAGTACTTGAGGTTCTTTGTGGATCATAGGCAGAAGGATTGGCTGGTGTAGTTGGTATTGGCAGAGTTTGCAGTGAACAACAAGGTTTTGCCTTTCATAGCAAATTATAGAAGAGAACTGAGAATGGGGGGAGATATAAGAAAGAGAGAAAAAGTAGAAAAGGTAACAGAGTTTGTAGAGAGAATGAAGAAGGTACATGAGGAAGCAGAAGCAGCATTGAAGAAGATGCAGGAGGATATGAAAAGGCAGGCAGATAGAGAAAGAAAAGAGACCAAAGATTGGAAGAAGGGAGATAGAATATTGTTAAGTACCAAAGACTTAGTATTCAAAGAGAGACCAGCAAAGAAATTAGTGGACTAATATGTAAGGCCATATACAATCAAGGAGATGATATCTACTAATGTGGTCAAATTACAACTGCCAACCATAATGAGAATCCATCTGGTTGTGAATGTTAGTTGGATAGTATAATATAAGAAGCAAGTAGGAGAACAGAAAAAAGAAAAAGGAAAACCAATAGAGGTAAAAGGAGTCGAAAAGTAGAAGATAGAGAAAATATTAAATATTTAGTATGATGGAAGGGGTTTATGGCAGAGCATGACATCTGGGAAAAGAAAGAAAACTTAGGAAATGCAGAGAAAGTACTAGAGAAATTCAAAGGAAGAATGAATGCAGAAGTAAGAAGGCAGGAGAAGATAGATATGGTGGAAGAAAGAGACTTTAGGAGAGGAGAACTACTGGAAAAGTTTACAGTGAAGATGTTATATGAATGGGATGATGGAAAATTTGAAAAGGAGTATTTAAGGAAGTTGGAAAGGAACTAGCAAAAATAAAAGTCAGTTTCTTCAGAGAAAAAACCTTGAAGGGGAGGTAATGTTAAGAATACAAGAAGTAAACTTAACTTTTCTTATTTTCTTTTCTTATTTTTATTTCATTTTCAATTTATTTTCCTTTATTCTATTTTTAGAACTAGGATTAGGGTTAAAGTGATAAGATTATGCTGTCACACAGCAGATTATATTAGATAACATGGTCACAAGTCACATGACACATAGAAGAACATAGAACATTCTGGAAGAGATGATGTCATATGTTGTGGCAACCACTAGATACAATATCCAATAGCAGTACTACAAGTAAATCTCTCAGTAGGGATATCTAGTGAAGAATACGAGTTGTATATTCATAAGAGAACTCAACAGGGAACCACAACAGTATTTTACTAACTATTTATATAAAGTCCTCATGATCTATGCTATGACTGTGCATCATCCTACCCTAATGTCCATGCCCTGTCCTTATGTCTATTACTCATCTACCATGTATCTACCTCAAGACTACTATGCCATGTCCATGTGCCCTGACATCATACTCTTTAATCTCCATCACTATGCATGCACCATGTGTACACCATGAGGAATCCTTGTCTCTTGATATCATTCCTAACCCTAGACTCTTCCCAATCCTTCTAGACCCTAAGTCCTTCCAGACCGCTCTAGACTCCTCTAGGCCTATGACATCATGTTATGTAACTTCCTAGTCATGTGCCCTCTTTTCTCTCATCATAAACTAATAATATAACTACTGTCTATATCTTAACCCTAACCCTACCAAAGTCTGTCTACACACTTGTCTTATAACATCATACAAGGATGATGACATATGCTGACCTTAAGGCATATACATGGTTATTTAGAGTAGGCTAGAAATAGCTCACATGGACTATTAAGTATTAGTATATAAGATAGACAATCTTGTACTGAGTTCTCTATTAAGTTTTCTTGTGTAAACTATATACAAGGTACTTCTTCTGTCCAACACTAAGAACTTGAGTCATAACAGCCATAGTTACAAGTATGGCAGAGGAGGTAGGAAATACCATCTCAGCAGATGACAACAGAGCCTGCTCCAATAGAAGGAGTAGAGAGAATGAATGTAGTAATGTCATACCCTTTTCAGAGGGAGGAGATTGCTCAAAGAAACCCTTATGCAATAGAGGTAGATAGAGGAAGAAACTGCTATACTTGTAGCAGATTCAGGTATATGGCCTGACATTGTAGGAACAGGGGGAGGAGAACTAGAATTGGAGATAGTAGAAGACTGGAATATGGGCAGAGGTAGAGAAGAGAGGGAAATTTCAACCAATTGGACAATTTAAAAGAGGTGGACGATCTAGATTCCTTGACTAGATTCCAACAACAGGTTTAATATACTAGCTAGTGAAATAAAAGTTGATATATTAGACTTAGAGAGAATTAAGGAAAAAAAAAAAGAAGTGAGAAAAGCAAAAGAAAAATTATTAAGAGAAGTAATAGTAAAAATTAGGCTAGAAAGAGTGGACACATAGGAGGGAATAATAGTAGAGGTGCTGTTAGATAGCAGGGCCACAGAATTGGTTATAAGTTTGGAGTTTTTAAGAAAGCAGAAGTTCAAGTTTAAAAAAATAGAGAGGCCTATATATGTGAGAAAAATAGACAGTTCATTCAACAAATCAAACATACAGTAGAAGTAAATATCTACTACCAAGGGCATAGAGAAAGGATGGAAATTGATATAATAGGAGGGCAGAAATGGAGTGTAATCTTGAAAATGCCATGGTTAGCTCACCATAATCCTGAGATTGATTGGAAAATAGAGGAAGTTAAGATGACAAGGTGCCCAGAGGAATGTGGAAAGCAGTAGAGACCGAAGTAGGAAAAATTAGGATGGTAAAAGCAGAAAGAAGAAGAGGCAAAAGAGAATGCAGGAAAGAAGCAAGAGGAAAAGAAAAAGGAGAAAAAACAGAAGAAGGAGAAAATGATAGATATGAAGAAAGTAGTGGAGAAGTGGGAAATCTGGAATGAAAAAGAGGTGGTGGCAAGATCGGAAGAAGAAGCAAAGAAGTTGGTACCAGAGAAACTTCATAAGTAGATCAAGATGTTTAGGAAAAAAGCAAGTGAAAGAATGTTGACAAGGAAAATATGAGATCATACTATTGACATAAAGGAAGAATTTGTGCTGAGGAAGAGAAAGGTATACCCATTATTAAGGGAATAAAGAGAGAAGATATATGAATTCATCAAGAAATAATTGAGGAAAGGGTATATTAGACCCTCAAAGTCGCTTTAAATGGCACCAGTATTCTTTGTAGAAAAAAAGAGAATGGTGCAAGATTATTAGTATCTCAATAAGTGGACAGTGAAAAATAACTATCTACTACCACTCATCTC
>Ga0157364_1005366_pt1 | contig 13040 bp, 10 predicted proteins | sample AttsexASBM2_FD_111476 | JGI IMG/M metagenome (GOLD analysis project Ga0157364, IMG submission 111476) | Fungus gardens microbial communities from leaf cutter ant in Ribeirão Preto, State of São Paulo, Brazil - Atta sexdens ASBM2 | ecosystem: Host-associated > Fungi > Mycelium > Unclassified ... | reverse complement strand
GAGCGGAGGTTTCAGTGTTGAGACACTGACAGGAGCAACTCCGTCATGGAAGACTGAGTTGAATAGGAGTACCTCCGCCATGGAAGACGGAATATCCAGAGGGTTGCAGCACCGCCATAAGACGTGTTGTGAGTAAGGTGGCCGCCGTGGAAGGTGGACTTGTAGAGTTCAGAGGTGGCATCACCATGGGGATGTAGTTTTCCGGATAGGTGGACTTGCATATGACATAACTTCAAATACCACCTGGCTTGTCAATCATTTAGCTTGTGAGGTTCTCTGAAATACTTCAAGTTCTCATGATCTGTCCAGACTTCAAAAGGTTCTTTCACATCCAGCAAGTATTGTCTCCATTTTGTTAAAGCTTCTACTATTGCTAGTAGTTCCTTATCGTAAATTTCATAATTTAGCTCTACTGGTTGCATTGTCCTTGATAAGAATGTTATTGGTTTCCATTTTCCATCTTGTTCTTGAGAGAGAACTCCTCTTATAGCATGTCCTGATGCATCCGTTTCTACTTTGAATTTTCCTTCTCTTCTTGGTAGAGAAAGGACCGGTTGACTCGTGATTTTCTCCTTGAGTTCCTCAAATGTCTTTTGGTGTTCCTCTTCCCATTTCCATTCCTTTTTTCCTTTCAGCTCATTTAATGGTCTGGCCGTATGACTGAAATTGTGAATGAATCTTTGATAGAAGTTGGCAAATCCTAGGAAACTCTCGATATCTTTAATCTTTGTCAGGATCTTCCACTCTTTTACTGCTTTTATTTTTTCTTGCTCCATCTTGACTTGTCCTTGACCAACTATTACCCCTAGTATAGGAATTTCTTCCATGTTGAAATCGCATTTTGATCGTTTGAAGCATAGGTTGTGTTTTTCCGCTATTTTCAGCAATCAGATTGTTTGCTCTTTTAGTTCCTCCATTATTTTCACTGGTATTACAAAGTCGTCCATATAATTGGCTAGCACTTCTTCATGAAGCAACTCTCGAAAGATACTGTTCATCATGCATTGGAAGATTCCTGGTGAATTGTACAGTCCAAAGTACATCACTTGGGGTTCAAATAATCCCTTGTTTGTAAGGAATGCTGTCTTCCATTTGTCGCCTTCTTTGATTCGCACATTGTTATACCCCCAAATCAAATCTAGCTTGTTGAAATATTTGACTTCCTTAAATTTGTCGATAACTTCTCCAATTAACGGTAGTGGTGTTTTGTCTTTTATAGTGACTTGATTTAGCTTTCTACAGTCTTGAACCAGCCATAGTGAACCATCCTTCTTCAGGATATAAAAACACGGTGCCGCATATCTTGATTTTGATTCTACAATAAGTCCTGCCTTGAGTTGTTCATCTAGCCATAGATTTAAGGCTTCCTCTTCTTTGAGTATCATTGTATAGGCCTTTGCATTTAATTTCTTTGGGGCTTCTTCTGTCAAATTTATTTCATGATCCCATTCACACCGTTCCGGTAATTTTTCGAACTTCTTCTTGTTGAACAAAATGGTCAAATGTAGTTCAGTAAATCTTCTAGGTTTGTTTTGTCTGGTTCTTTCCCAATTTCTCTGTTGTCCTGTTCCTTTTTTTCCATTGTAACTGTTGTTTCCATTGTTTTGTTCCTTTTGGCTTTAAACCAAATATTCTCGTGTCTTATCTTGCAATTTCCTAGGCATCTTGTAAACTTGATGACTCTATTTTGCCAGTTGACTTCTGGATTATGTTTGACCAACCAGTCGTATCCTAGAAACATGTCTGTTCCATCTAAATCCGTTACTGCTGCTTCCAAGGTTTCCTTGTGTCCATTGATTTCGATCTCTAGAGGCGCTATCTTGGTCATCTCTCCATTCTTTGTCCTATCTGTACTGAATACTTCAAATGAAAAGTTAATAGGTTTGGTTTGTATTCTTTTGTCTTTGACTAGTTGTTCGTCGATTCCAGTGTGAGTACATCCTGAATCCACCAATGCTTTGACTTTGAGTTGCTTCCCATATCTTTGTCTTCACATTTGCTTGCACATTTAACTCCTTTTTGCTTTCACTAGTTCAGCAATTTGGAATAATGTATTTATTCTGGGAGTTTATATGGGAGATCTCTCGTACTGTGCCTACTCGAGATCTTCTCCAAAATCCTGTTCCTTGTCATTTTTATCTTCATTGTCTGATTCTTCCTGTACTTTTCTCTTCTTCATCACCTGCTTACCTTTGCAATCCCTGGTAATGTGCCCCTTTTTATTGCATTTGAAGCACATCCTCATTTCTCGTTCTTTCTTCTCTGTTCTACATTCCTTTGCCATATGTCCATATTTGTTGCAGTTGAAGTACTTTGGCTTCCCGTCTTTGTAGTTGTTGTTGGATTTCCCAATGTCCATTAGTTGTCCTCTACTACCATAAGTGGTTCCCATTCCTGTTTTGTAGTTGTGGCGTCCTTCGGTTGATTCATATTCTTGTCCTACTGACGTTATTGCCACCTTCTACTCTTTTAAGATTTCTGGCATAGCTATGGGTGGGTATCCTAGAATTGTCTTGATAATGTCTTGTCTAGCATTCTTTTTCAACAAAAATATTACGTGTAACTCATCTGTATTAGCCTTCATGGCTAATGCTTTGAATTCAATTATATAGTCTGCTGTGTTTTGTTTTCCTTGTTTGAACATTTCGATCTTCCATTTGGCATCCGCTGCTTTGGATTTATCACTAAAGGTCATCTTGATCTCTTTTACAAAATCGTCCTAATCTTGGGTCCCTAGTTCTTCGTCTAGCTCGTCGAGCTTCTTCTGTGCATATATTTCTGTTACACCTTCCCTGAGGTGAGCTAAGATCGCTGTGATCCTGTCATCGGTCTCGAGAACCCTGTTATTTTTGAGGAATAGTCGTATTCCCCTCCACCAGTCTTCAAATACTATCAAACCATTCTGGGTCTGGGACTATATTCTTTGGCACTCCTACCTGGACGTTCTTACTGTTTGCTACAACTACTGATGCTGGTGCTACTGACATTTCTTCTGTGGTTGTCTGTTCATACTGAGGCTTCTTCTGTGATCTGCAAGGATCCTAGTCATTCTGATAGTGCCTCTATCTTGTTTGTTCTTCTTGAACTCGTCTTGATTCCTTGTAGCTACTGTTACACGTGTTTCGTCTTCCGACAGATAATGCTGTTTTGTTTCGTCCGTAGGTTTGTCCTACTATACCTCTTTTACAAGATGAGCTTGTCGATGCTTTACCAAATGTTACGACCTTAAGCTAGAGCTCAGATTGCACTTAGACAAAGACTTGAAAAAGTGTAAGAGATGAATTGAAGTGGTAAAGCGTAAGGATACAGGAATGTATCTACGCTATATATATGTAACTAGAATGAGTCCATAAAGAATCCATGAGGCATTATACATGAGGATACAATAAGGAGAAAATGAGGACTAGGTCAGGATACCATGCCTACTACATGATATGGTGTAGCTGATTGTTGGCATCATACCCTTTACCCATATCTATGTTGACTCCAGGAGATATCGATTGTAACAGTCTGTGGTGAATTTAAATTTCAGACCGCCTAGCTGACTTGGATGAATGAAGTCATTAGACGCAACTATGAATTGGAGCCTTTAGCAACTACTTTTTCTATTAGTTTACCGAGAGTATTGAGAAGGACAATCAGGCAGAAGACTTTCGGATGATCATATGACAATTTATTCAGCTTGAGTATGATGATTGTGGTAGACACTTTGAAATATTTTGGCTAGTGTTCTAGATTAAAGCATGCGTCAGCAATATTGATGATTCTGGATAGACAGTCTTCGTTCTTGATGATGATCTTCTAGTGACGCCATGTCAACTTGTCAAGTCCTGGTGTCAATGAATCGTTGCATTTACTAATTGCTGATTTGAACTCAAATCTGGAGAATGAACTCCACTTTTGAGGTGGTTTGTGATCTACTTTGTCAAGAATGTTGAGATCGACTTGTTGGTGAAGAGCTGTATTAAAAGAACTATGAAGAGAGTTTCATAAGTTTTCAGGAGTGAGACAAGGACAATCATTGTGTTTGATCGCTTCAATTGCTGGAAGTTTTCGGCTTTTGACCCAGTTCATTAATTCCCAAGGGCCTCGACTTTTATTTGTGATTTCTTGAATCTTGTCATTAAAGAAAATTTGCTTGGCTTCCTTAACTGTTGTTTTGAATGAATTCCAGTTTTCACGACTTCTTGATGTCCTGTAAGTGTTAAGAGCTTGACTACATGACTCCGACCACCACTGCTTGGAATGTTTCGATGTTCTTGATTTTTTTGTGTTTTTCGACCATGATTGATCAATAATTGAACCAAGTTGATTGAATATTTGTTCTAATTTGATGATATCTTCAATATTCGAAGTGTCTAATATTTTGGAGTTCAAAATAACATTTTTAATAAACTCAGTTTTTTGTTTGTTTTTGGGAGCAATAGTGAGTTTAGATGTGTTGATGATCTCTTCAAAGATAAGAATGTTAATTGAGAGTGATGCGTGGTCTGACGATAGGCAAGAATCAGGAAGAATGAAGTGGTTATCCAATTCAGATGATCCGTTTCGAAGGAACATAAGGTTGATTACGGAATTGGATTATCTGGTAGGACAAGAGTTAGTAGGGAATAATAAAGCAAGATTATAAGAGTCTGCTATCAAAATTAAATCGTCACTAATAGAAGAGTGAAAAGGAAAAAAAGAATCTCATAAACTATCTCTGATGTTAAAATCATCCGTCATAAGAAGAACGTTGTTAATATTGGCTTCAGTATCCTTAAGATACTTTAAAGCTGAGTGAGAGGAGTCAGAGTAAACGTTCAGGATATAATGGCAAACTCCATTGTTGAGAAAAGAAACAAGGCTAACGTCTCGGTGATTAAATATGTCTTTGCATAAAAGAAAGCGAAAGGAAGAAAGACAAATGTTAATATAAGTGATTATTCTTGGGAAATTGTTGTTGTTTGAAGGATTTCTTGTAAATGTGATCTAATTGGGATAATTGTTATGAGACGCTCTGGACATAGACAATTTTTATTTTATTTTATTTTATTTTCTGACTTTATAGAAATTTTGTTTTCACAAAGACAAATGATCACACAAACAGTAAATCTCTTAGTGGGATATCAAGTAGGGAATTTACAAGAGAACTCGACAAGGAGTCTCTGCTAAATTAGAGCCTTATATATACTAAATACATCTGGTTTGCATACATGTACCTTGATGTCATCTTCTAGATCTTTCTACTATGTTCTAGGCTTATGACGTCACATCATGTGACACATCATGTGACTGCAATGTCACGTGCCTCTTCATCATCCTTAAAAAGAAAAGAATAAGTGGTTGCTACAACAATGATGATAAGTACCTATGAGAAAATCTCTATTACAATTTGAAGTACTTGGAATTTTTCGTATTTCAGACCAAGGAGGTTCTTGGATTAAAATGATATCAAAATAGTTATTTGTTTTGAGAATTATGTTGATGATAAGCGAGTTCTTGTGAATGTTTTGAGAAAATACTTTGAGATTATGCATAATCATTGGTTAGAACTGCTGTTCTCTTCTGAACAAATTGATTTTGACCTGTTTTCACGTATTTCAGTGTATTTTTTCATGTGCCATTCTCTGTTGAATCGATGTCTTCAAAACAAATATTGGTTGGAGTCGGCTTGATGGTCGCTCTTGCAGTTAGAGCATTTGAACAAATGAGGGCATGGTTTGTCTTTCTTGGTTTCCAATCTAGGTGGGTTGATTTTAGCATTAGTCTTGCAGCACCAACCAAATTCTCTGTGATGTTCAGATTTGTGGGGACCATTACATTTGACGCATTTGGCCCCTTGAATTCAGTATGAGAAAGTAGTATGATTCCATTTTCAACAGTTTTTGTATTGGGGAACGCTAGGGTTCATATTTACTCTTTGAATTGTAGTGATATAGTTGCCAACGTTAAAGCACCTATTGATAAGCATTTTAGCATTAAGTCTACTTTGAACATCCCAAATATCAATCCAAACAATAGCCATGTCAGATTTTGGAGATACTTTAATAACTCTCGGTTTCGATGCAAGAGAAATATTATCAAAGATATGATTTTGTTTGAGAATAGTCTCGATGTTGGTTGAGGTAAGTTTCTCTTGCGAGTTTAAATGAGAATAGAATGGAATTCCTATGATTTTCAAGTAAGATTTTGATTTAGGGAGACATAAATCTTGAAGAGAGTTGATATTATTAGAACTTTTGATATATTAGTCGATTATTGACATGTCAGATTGTTGAGCGACTTTGTTAGTGATAACTGTGATGTTCGTGTTGTCAGATTGAATATAATTGATTAAAACGTCAGTTTTTGCATTGCATAAAAGTCTATTGATGTTAGCAATATATACTAAAGAGCTCTTCATGAAGGAAGAAACATTTAAACTAACCAAGAAATTAGTAATATTTTATATGATTGGAAATTTGACACTAAAAAACTAGTTTATAAGAATATAAATACTAAAAAAAGAATATTGTTATAACTAATATCTCATATTTACAATGTAGATATATTATAAATTATATATTTTTAAAAGGTTTTTTATAATGTAATAATTAGCTGTACTATAGCTATCTCAGTTAGCATTTCATATAATAAGTATTATTTCTTGTTATTTTTTCTCATGTTTATAATTCATTCTGCTATATAAACAATAAATATATTCCTATATTCTTATACTTTACTAATTAATCAAATTTTCTACTTCTTACTCAAAGTCTTTGTCTAAATTGCAATTTAAGCCAAGCTAAAGGTTATAATAATATAAAAAACAAACAAATATGCTAAATTTGTAAACATAATAGTATTATGAGCAAAGATAAAAATTACTTACTTAATAAGCTAGTTGACTATGACCAAAATAGTATTAGATATAGAGAATAATAGGATTTTCTCAATGAAATTTATAAAAATGAAATTCTATGATCATTAGAAAATAGAAAGTTATTTAAGAAATTCATAAAACTTGTGATGTTATAGCTTAGATTGTATATAAGTAACATAAAACTTGTAAAATTATTATATATCAGCACAAAGACTAGACTAGAAATATCTGTAACAAACTAATTCTAGTATTTTGTTTTGACTGAAGTGTCTAACAAAAATATAATCATGATTATACTAGAGAACACATGTATAAAAATTACCAGTAGATAATACATAGATTCTATTATCAAGAAAAAGAAGACTATTTAAATTCATAAACTATTGGTTATCTACAGAAATATATTTTGTAGTAATTGAATTATTAAAGAGAGCTAATAGGATATTTCAGTATAAAGTATCCAAATTAATAATTATAGCTATACAAAGAGAATAAAAGAGAAGAATAGTAACTCATATAAAGATTGTAAGTTGTTCTTAAGTGAAGATTGGTTTGAAGTTGTAAGAGTTGACACTTGATAACAAGGTTGAACTGAGAGAAGTATTTAGACTACTATACTTGTCTTCATATTTTGAAAGCTTTAAAGATAACAAGTAATTTCTTGTCATATATATCATAAATTAACTCTACTATAATAAAAGTATGGGAGTGAGAGATAACCAGATGAACTTCATTTTCTTTATTCACAATAGAAAAAATTACAACAAGAACATAGTCCAAAGCATCAGTTTCTATAATAAGTTAAGTATTGAGAATTCAATAAGTAAGAATAAGAGTAGAAGTGAATACTTTTTTGAAAGAGTTGAAAATATCATAACAGAAAGAGTTAAACTTCCAGAGAACATCTTTCTAGATAAGATGTGTTAATGGAATGACAATATTCAGATAGTTAAAAATGAACTAGTAATAGAAATTAGTGAAACTTAAAAAGAATTATCAAACATGATAAGACCAGAGGGAAAAAAGATATATCTCAGATACTTTACTAACTCAAAGTAAAATTTCCATTTCTTTGCTTTGATATAAAAACCAGCCTTATAGAGATGTTTAGATATGTTATTTAAGTAGATGAGTATATTATCCAAATAGATTACAACATAGACATTTAAAAGATCAGAGAAAATGTTATTTATGAATTGCTAAAAGATTGTAGAAGCATTAGTAAGACTAAAGGGCATTACAAATTACTTAAATGATTTATAACATGTTCTAAAAGCAGTCTTTTATTCATCACTATTAGTAATGTAAAAATCTATCTTTGTATATACTTAAGCTTTATCTAGCAGATTAAAGATGAGTGGAAGTGAATAACAATCCTTTTTTAAAATACAATTAAGACTACAGAAGTTAATACAGAGATATAGTAAACTATTTTTCTTCTTGATAAATAAGACTAGTATACTATGTGGAGATGAAGTTGGTCAAATAAAACCCATATTGAGGTTTTTCTTAATAAATTTCCTGAAAGTCTCTTATTCAAGAGAGTATATAGAACTAACTAAAGATTTTGTACTTTCTTTTAAATTAATTTGGAGATTATAAGAATAATAAAGAGTGAGAACTTTAGCTTTAGTTTTGCTGAAAATATCAGCAAATTTGTAATACTTAAAGGGAATATTAGAAAGATTAGAAACTTCTACAAGTTTTGCAGAATTAATCTGAATGTTCAAAGAATAAAATCAGAGTTGAAAGTTACTAGAGTCTAAAAGTTTTAATATATACAAGAATGCCACAGTACCAATGATAACAATGTTAGGTCGCTCAGAAGTAGACATAAAGGTTTTAGATGTAAATATAAAAACTATAGAATTTGATGATTGTAGAGAAATATCAGAAAATAATGGAAATATCAATGATATATTAGTTATGATATGAGAGGAAGCAAAATTTTTCCTGTAAAGATAGACAGAAGTTTATTAGTACATTTAGATGGTGTTGTTTGATAAACTATCAAACAAGCAGAGAGTAATTGGAAGAGTTCCAAATGTCTTTAAGTGGTAAGTATTTACAAATTTTGAGTCTATAAAGTAATAAGTAGACTTAGAATCAATGAGAGCTTAAAATAGGATCTTATTAAGATAATTCTGACCAAGAATTAAAAGAGAAGTAAGAAAAATAAAAAGTGAATATAAATTAGAAAGAACAGATGCATTAAGTCAAATAGGACTCATTACTGTATAGAAAAGTTCAATATAGCTCTCAGTCTGTATAGAGTTCTGGAGGTTACTTTCTATCTTTCCAAGGGTTTCTCAAAAGTAGCTGTTAGAAGATCAGTAGTTGCTAAAGCATTATAGTCTTTAAGAATGACTATAGTTTGCTTCTTAGGACAAAAGTCTAACTTGTGGTCTTTTATACTATAATAAAGATACAGATTGTTTTTAAGATGCTTCTTGTACTCATCATTAGCCAACTTGTTATTATTGGCCAGCTTGGAAGAAAGATCTACCTATAGAGAATTAACTTGTTTCTTAGGAGTAGAAGACAATGGTTTAGATAGAGATAATTTAGTAGATAAGGCTATTAGAAATAAATTTGTCTTGTTCTGAAAAACTATAGAATTTTTAGTAGTAAAAGCTTTATCTTGCTTCTAGGAGTAAGACTCAAAAATCTCTTTTTTCACTTGCTAGTCATGTCTTCAGTACTGGTAATCAATAGTCATTGCTAAAGTATACATGTCCTAGAATAAGATAGGTTTATCTTGTTTCCAGGTGAAGTGTTAGGCGTGGTTCACACCGGAGTGGAAGTCCGCAGAATAGACTCAGAGATGAGCGGACTTGTGGAACGACCTTGGCTTCAGCTTATGTGCTGCACCGTCTGTCTGCCACATAGTTACAACTTCAGATGAGAAAGAGAAAGTCTGAGTGGAAGTGAGTACTGATTGGTGTGTCGCCGTTGAACACTGGAGATCGAGTTCAATAAGAGGTTATCTTTGTCGATTATCAGACTAGCGAATTACAGTGTAACTACTAATCTTATATACAAACTGATATTATAGGAGATGCTCGGGGTTTCAGTGGTAAAACCCCTATTGTCTCAAGCGAAGGTTTCAGTGTTGAGACACTGACAAAAGCAACTCCATCATGGAAGACTGAGTTGAATAGGAGTATCTCCGCCATAGAAGACGGAATATCCGGAGGGTTGCAGCACAGCCATGAGACGTGTTGCAAGAAAGGTGGCCGCCGTGGAAGGTGAGCTTGTATGGTTCGGAAGTGGTTTCACCGCGGGGACGTTGTTTCCAGACAGGTGGACTTGCATATGACATGAAGATGGAATCCTGGATCTGATTGAGAAGACTCTGATAATAACAGTGACACAAAATACTATTCTCTCAATCTAGTTAAGAGGCATAGTATATAAAGTCTATATTGTAAGTGGAAATCTTGTTACCAGACTTCATGCAAAAATTATCCAACATATTGGCCACTTTACCAATGGGGTCCAAAAGACCAAAGTGTTAATGTAATTTATCAACAAACAGGTTCCAGTCAGAAAGCTAGTCTTGTAAGATGTTTTAGTCTTTCTAGTTGAGGTCCACTTCAAACTAGTTTTAAGTGACTTCAGTGAGATAGATCATTGCAAAATTGATTTTTGCAATATTTATATCAAATTATACAGGGTTAGTACAGAAGTAGAGACAATATTGAAATAGAAAATTATTGAGCTTTTTAGGCTCAATACTGTTAAAGGTGTCAAGGATGTAGACTTTAGTTCCTCTTGAATTAATGTTAGAACTAGTGATCTGATTAGCATTAAGAATGTTTGCAAGTCAACCAAGTATATCAGTCAACTACTCATTAATATTATCACTCCAATGGAGTTTTAACTATAAGTGAGTAGAAGAAGTAAATTTATTAGATATTAGATTAGTAACAAAATTAGTAACAGGAGCATCTTCTCAATTAAAATCATTATCTGTAAAAACAATACTTGGGCCAAAAACAGGTGAAACTGTTTAGGTAAGTTGAATAGTATGAGATGGAGATTTTAGAAATGATTAGCCTTTTTAATGAATATGTCTTAAACATCATAGAATATTTGGTGGATAAGCAAGATTATCACTGAAATACAAAAATGTGTTAAAGAATGTCCTAAGTAGTAGGACTGGAGTTGATCCTAAATGGGTAGAAGAGTTATAATAAGAGAAAGCTATTGGACTTGAAGTACAAAAAAGTGGTTTTGCATATAAGACTGTAATAGAGGATTTTAGTAGATAAAACTACTCAGAAGTGATAGCAGACTTAGAAGTCTGATAATACTGTTAAGCATAATTTACACTGGAAGTAAAAATCTGCAGAATTAGCTCAGAGATATGCAAACTTATGGAATGATCTTGGCTTCAGCTTATATACTGCACTATCTATTTACTATGTAATTATAACTTCAGGTAAAAGGAAGAAGTCCAAAATGAAAGTGAGTACTAATTAGTATGTTACCATTAAATACTAAAGATCAAGTTCAATAAGAGTTATTTTTGTTAATTATCAGACTAGTGAATTACAATATAACTACTAATCTTATATACAAGAAAGAATTATAAAAGATACTTAGGATTTCAGTGGTATAGCTCCTATTGTTTCAAGCAGAAGTTTCAGTAGTGAGATATTGATAGGAGTAAGAAAAACTTTGCCATAAGAGACTAAGTCGGATAAGAGTATTTTTATTATGAAAGATGAAATATTTAGATTATTGTATCACCTACATGAGAATAGAAGGTGGCCATCATAGAAAATGGGCTTATATAATAGATGTTAAGAAGGTAGGATCACTATTGTTATGGAACACTTTGAACACTAATAATTTTTATTTTCTTTCCTTTTATTTTTCTGATTTTATATTGATTTTCTTTTTCTTTTGGATGATGAAGAGGCATGTAACACTACAGTCACATGACAGGTCACATGATGTGACATCATAGGCCTAGAACAGGATAGAAGGATCTAGAAGATGACGTTAGGACATATGTATACAACATGGTGGCCTTGAGTAGGAAATGAGGCGGACATGAGGTTGTAGTATGGACAATAGAGCAGGCTTAATTATTGGTAGCATGGACTAGGCATGTTTTGTATATATAGGACTCTAATTTAGCAGAGACTCCTTGTTGAGTTCTCTTGTAAACTTTCCATATTATATCCACTTAAGAAATTTACTTGCTGTGTAGTCATTGGTCTTTGTGACTAGTGGTTACCATAACAACTATGAAGATGTATTTTTTAGACAGATAGACTTGGGATATAATAATCTCAAGCAGAGCTTACAATTCAAACACAATACATTACAGATAGAAAATTTACAATAATATATATATACATAGATGATACTATAGGTAGCTCATTAGAGAAAAACAAAGTAACTAGAGCAAAGAGAGAACTGGAGGAGTGCTTTGAAGTAAAAATCATATTAGAAGTGAATCATATACTGGGTATAAGAGTGGAAACAGTAGTAGAGAAGATATAGATTTCCCAGAAAGCATATGTAGAGAGAATGCTAAAAAAGTTCAGTATAATGTCTTATAAGCTTAGGTCAACTCCATTACCAGTTGGAATATCTCTGTTAACAAATGATTTACTGATTAGTAAGAAGAAGATTGCAGAAATAAAAAAGGTTATGTAGGGAGAAAAAGATAATTGCTAGCAAGTTTTGTTTCTATTTTTATCTTCTCATCTATGATTTTCTTTTTTATATTTTCCTCTTCTATGCATATATCTACAAAGCACATTTGCATTGCATTTGCTGGCTAAATTTCATGACATGCTAACATCTGGTATGATAAAGAACTATATAGTATTAAATACTACATATAAAAGGATTCTTGTGATCAGTAACTATATCTCAGTTGTTTACACTATCTCTGCAAGGCTGAGGTGAGCTCATATTCTAGTAAATCATCTTTGTAGACTACTGACTACATACACTAGTTTTTACATCCAATAGGTACAAATAATACCTCAGTTATTTATACTATCTCTATGAGACTGAGTTTGTATGTCCAATAAGTGACAATAGAGAATAAGTAGTAGTGGTAGTAATTCAATCTATGTGAAAATCTTTTACATTGACTATCTAACTAGTCATACTACTGATTGCAGACTGAATGCTTTGCAATATATATAACAGTGAGAACTTCTTGTTGAGT
>Ga0157364_1005365_pt1 | contig 13041 bp, 6 predicted proteins | sample AttsexASBM2_FD_111476 | JGI IMG/M metagenome (GOLD analysis project Ga0157364, IMG submission 111476) | Fungus gardens microbial communities from leaf cutter ant in Ribeirão Preto, State of São Paulo, Brazil - Atta sexdens ASBM2 | ecosystem: Host-associated > Fungi > Mycelium > Unclassified ... | reverse complement strand
TCGTGATTAGTCATCTCGTCAACAGTCGAGAAAAAGAAAAAGGAGAGAGACTCGAATAGGCTGACGTGACGTGTCCTCCTTCGGTGTGCAGCTTCACGTCCGACAACGTAATCGAGGCGAATGCTAAGAGGCTGGATCGAGGTTGTCAGGTCGTCACACTCGGTGTGGCAGTGCAACAATGACCGGCGGAATGAGCGAAGCGAAGGAGAGCCGACCGGAAGCTCCTTATAATCCGCGAATGCCTGCATTGCTGCGTGCAGCCCGGAGACTCCTGGCATTTAGAACGTTATATAGCGACTAGACGGCACAAAAGTGAAGCCTTGAAATTCGGGGCGGGGATCGCGATCGCCGATGCGAAATAGTCGGCGTGCGTTTCACCCTGTATATACACCGGATGTCTTTTCAACTGCGAAAACTAAGAGAGCTCAAGCCTAAGAATAGTGGCGGTTGCTTTAACGGCAGGACGTCGCCGGTGTTGTGAAGTTATGTAATACCGAAGTTATAGAATCTTCGAAAGTTAAATACCGTATATAATGTCGTATATAATTTTTCAATAACATAAATTTCTGATGAAATAATTGTCGCCGGCGAATAATTATTATCCCTTGAATAGTAACTTCCATTTGCGTTGGCAGCTGAAAGGTATTGGCAATAATTTGATTTTATTTTCGGCGCCAAGATTTCTCACGTCAAGTCGAGAATAACTTGAATTCTTGTGAACCTTAAGTACGGTACGTTTCGTTGAAACAGATTTTTGCAAGATGTTGAGCTGTTTATGTTTTGCAGAATGGATCGCAAATTACAATGCGATCCTTCTTTGACGCGGCAACATCTGGTGTATCTTCTTGCGGTAGACGTCAAGACTTCTCCATTCGGATCGCGTGCGAGACGCGCCATGTACATACATCGTGTATCATGCAAAATTCTCTTGAGTTTTCGAACGGATGTTCTAAGTTGAGTTTGTCATCCACACGCCCCAAATAGAAACCTCGCATGAGCACGACAGGCTCCTTCAAGCTTGTTCCGACCGCGGATTCATTATATAGTTCATTATAAAGTCGGATTTTCTACGATCCACTGCCATTAGCAATTTTCAAATTCACGAGAGAACAAGAGAATAGGATTCCTCTCCTCCTCCCTTCTCTTCCCCTTCCTCCACAAATACCAGACATTTTTGTAATCCTTGCCTCGCTTCTTCGCTCCTCTTTCCTATCGTCTCTCTTCGGTCTGATAGGAATGAATTCTGTTTCCGCCGACAATAATAAAAATTTAAAAGGATATTAGACAATAATATTTATGTTTACTATTGTTAGTATAGCGGCGTTGTCATCTGCAATATTATCAGGTAAAGGCTATATTCTGGCGCCTTAATCAGCCTTAATTTATGTCCTGTGATTCGTAATTTCCGTTTTTTTGTCTTTCTTTTCTTTTCCCTCTATTCTTTTCGGTGCGTATTTGAGATTAATTGAGCTGCTGAAAGTACATAAGCCAATATATTTTTGTTGTTTCGTCCTTTATCTTCAATCAAAATTTAAAATAATTTCTTGTTCTTTAAGTATAAAAATTTTTTGTAAATTATTTCTTCTAACTTTCTTAAAAGTTCTCATTGCGTTATGTATTATCAGATAAAGACAAAAGTCCGAAAAATATATGAAGTATACATTCTTTATGTAATATCCTATATTGGGGGAATACGAGTAATTCTTTGCTCTAAATATAATACTTCTGATAGAATTTCAAATTTGTGCGTAGAAAGAGTATCTATATCTTAATTTTATTTCAATATATTCACTTTAAAGTTTACACAACTACGTGCTATTCGAAATCGTTGGATTCAATGCCGATAATATAATCGGAATTATCCTTTCTTATGTGTATGCATACTTGTAGTGTTTCTCGGTGTATATAAACACGTTCCGACGTCTTTCTCTGTTCCGCAATCTGAGCGTGGAAAGGAAGACCTTTCGTGGTTCGAACCTAGTTAAGGCTATCATTTATTATAATATCTATCCGGTTACGGGTCATGGTTCGGTTTGTTGGGGGTTTCGTGGTTATTAAGGTTTCACCGTGGAGTCACTTTACGCAAAATCTATCGCGTGCTTCAAACATAATCAGCATATATAAGAACGTACCGAGAAATACGTGAGCAAAAGATAATGGAAGATTTACTTCCTTTCTATTATTGTCATACACTGCACTTTTTATATTTCCGTTTGCGACATCACGCATTCGATTTTTCCCATGAAAAGATGTCGATAGATGCTTTAGATTTAAAAATATTAAACAATATATAAATTTAATAAAAATAATTAATGATAAGAGAGAGAACTAATTACTATCACTATTTAAGAGATTAATAAATTTAACATTTTTTTACATATTAAAAAATTTATTATATATTTATTTTATATTCCATTAAGAAAATAATTAGTTTCAAATATATAGCTTATTTAAACATTTCTGTTATAAACGCAGTTGTGGACTTGAACGAGCAAATTCTATATGATATTACTAAATAAAAATTTCACACTTGTAAAAATATGAAAGATAACATTGTAATCTTATTAGAAATTTTGATTAATTCTAGAATATATAGTCTTATCAAAATATCGTGATGATTATGAATTCTGTATACCTGTAAAAAAGATAATTTCTGATATAATATTTTCAATAGCATAAATGATCATATTAATATGAAAACAGTGTTGACTATACGAAACGAGACAAGTGAATGAATGAAACACACTATATTCAAAGGACATTATGCGAGAATGGCACGAGCTTAACGTCCACGAAGTATCACGAACGTTCTACACTCGCACGCGAATACTTACGTATTGTCCAGAATCGCGGACCATGAAAAACCAGTCTCGCAGTAGCTCGTGCCGAACTTTCGAACTCTCGCGTACTCTTTATATTAGCTGTGAATACAAAATGAATTATGCGAGAGATTTCCTACTATTAAATATTCACTTCTTATTATTATACTGAAATTACCGATATCCTTGTAGAAAGAGAACTTAGAGGATGCATGTATCATATCTTAAAGCTAAAAATACAAAAATTTCATTATTCTATTATTACGTTTGAGTATAAAATTTGAGCACATACTCCTCTTAATAGTTCGAAAAATATTTAATTTTTTTACCTTGATTTTTATGTAAAATTGCATTTTGCAGTATTATTTGACAATTATACTTATTTGCAAATTATATGAGGATGTGGCATTACAAATTAAATCAAATTTTTTTATATAAAAATGCAACTTTAATAAATATTTGTGCAAAAGTTCATTTGGATCCATTTATTTGTTTAAAGTTATTTATTTAAAACTGCCATTATAATCCAAAAATATTTAACTAATGTTGACTTTTTTAGCTGATTTAGCTGATTTAATTGATATATTGTATAGCAAAAATATTTTTAATCAGTGAATATGAATGGGTGGGAAGAAACGCGTCTCAATCATTCCAGTGACGGCGAGAGAAGAGTTCACTGGCTCCCGAGACATAATGATGAAAACGCCCAATAAATGCATGCATGGCGTGTACACGGTGTAATTTTAATGCATTGTGCGGCGATATCATGCGATATTAAGAAGCGAGCAATTTTCTCCCAACGCGATGTGGAGAGCCGAGAAATAGGAGAAATCGGAAGTGTGCGTTCTGTGCAGCAGATGTTCGTTCCGCGAATGCTTCTTGATTTCCGTGCACGTCGACATACGCGCACGAGTTTATTGTCGCGCGGAGAGAACAAGGCGCCCTTTTCCCTTTCCCTTTCACGCCTTGTACACGCCGGTTCTACCTTCCTTCTTTCTCACGAGGAACCGGACTGACGTCTCTCTGCTGCAGACCCTGAGAGTCTGCGAATTCTATTATGTGGTCGGCCCTAACTCGACGCGACGTTGACTTTCGCCACGAAACTTCGCGCAAGCTAAACAGGAATTTCGAGGGAAGCTTTTCTTCCCGTGCGTTAGGACGTTGCGATTTCGGAATGAGATCGTTCTCTCATAACGACTTCTTGTCCGTTGTTATGAAATGGTCGAGCGGAAGCGCAACGAACTCACGTGAGCGCGAGCTGTACTTAGAACGCATTGAGGAAGTTAACAGTAAAATAAAATGCACGTCTTTTAATCTGCTCGAGCGGCTATTTCGAGAGATGAAAATGCAGTATGTGTGTATAATTTTAAGAGATACTCAATAATTTTAATGCATTGTATAAGAAACTTTTAATATATAGTATATTCTAAATTATTAGATGTAAAAGTATAATAATTTATGAAAATATTACAATGTTTCATATCGTATCAATGTTCACAAATTTTGATAAAATAATAAAATAATTAATTTAATAAGCAATTAATTTAATAAAATATATTTAAGAAATTAAAAATGGAAAATAAAAAATATACTATATTATAGTTGATTATAAATCTATTATAGAAATTTATTTCAATCAATTTTTAATAATAACCTTCGTGTCACTATTCTTGTGATTCACTTAACCTTCCTTACTTCCTAGGTTTGATGTCCTAACTTTCGGACAATTTAATTTTCTTCGTATTAATATTCTTTTAATAACAATAAACACGTGCGTGTGATATAGTAGGCGGATCAAAAGCATAAGAAAAGAATCGAACATCTGCCACGCGCCATTCAATCCTTCTGCTTCGCGATGCAGATGAAGCATAATAATGCACGTGCGTGCCACGCGCGTCGTGAAAGAGTAAAGCCGGGTTCACACCTTGATGGAAAAGCGGAAAGCGGAAAAGCGGAAACCAGAATTCGCGAAAAGACAGAAGGATACAAACGAAATGTACCGTCTATTACTATTGCGAGTTCCGATTGGCTTCCGCTTTTCCGCTTTCCGCTTTTCCGTCAAGGAACCCGGTGTGAACCCGGCTTAAGACGTGGAGTAGGATCGCGCATTGTATTCAGAGCGTGCCGAACACGGCTATCTGCGCTTTTACTTGCGCTGGAATGATATAAGACGTATTTGTATGGCTTTTGCACAGCTGCAGCTACATCACATCATTGGATACACGACATTACTTATTTCAGTCGGTAGCTTCCGACCGAAATAGAAATGGCCGATACGCGTCATCGCTTAGGAAATAAATCATAGCCGATTGATCTCGCGAGAAATCGCGAAGACGGGAGCCTTCACGCATCAACGAGGAGTAAACCGTGTATATATATATATATACACGGAGAAGTGTAATTACGCGTGCGATACGACCCCGATCGACAGTAGCCACCATATATAATGGGAGTGACTCTCCACGTGGCCATGAGCGCTCGAGCATAGAGACGCGTGCGTGGCCCACTTGCGAAATGCAGGTTCCACACGCATTTCCATGAAACCCATTATATTGTGCAAGCCTCTTAGAAGGATCAACTACGCGCAACCCAACTTCGAAAACTGCGCCGCATCGCACGATTACGAGAGCTTCCGGAACGCGCCGCGAAGAAGCAGAAAGAATATCTCAGATGGTACAAATCGATATATACATGGAGACTTCAAAGAATAATATTTATATTTCGTATTTATAAATTCAGACGTTAAGTGTGAAATTACTAAAAACATTACTTAAAAAATTTTCTAAAATATCAATCGTGTATTAATAGAATGTGCATTTCTGTTATATCTTACTGTACTTAAACATTTCTAAATATATTCTCTCTCTCTCGTTTTAAGAGACTTTCCGAAACAAAAAGAAGTAAAAAGTACAAAATGAGAATAAGGATATAAAATTGAATTCCTTTTTAGCGGAATATATATATATATATATAGTGTCCCAATTTATAGACTTGAGTAGACTACTTGCAACGATTGTAAAGAGTCACATATCTATATTACATTATCCTATTTTGGTCGAGCTTGTATTCTCTTTTAACTCGACTACTCAGAAAAGCAAACAGACAAAAAGCAGGTCGAGCATGAATTGTATGAACAATAAATAACAGAAATTTCGGACGCACTACAAAGGAATGTGAAACCACTATCCACGAAGTAATATTACACTCAACGTTTATACAACCCTCGAAACGCATGTCACGTTATCCCCTCGTTCCTCTATGAGCAAGCAGGTTTCTATCGATTGCTGCGCGAGGATTTGGGGGTGATTTAGACTCCCTACAGTGTCTAAGGCATTAAAGTCTGATGCTCTTTCGGGGGCCGGACGGATAGGGTCGGAGGCTGCGCGCGTTGCACCAGCATAAACTCTTGAAGATGAATGCGTCTGAGGCTCACGCATATCTTCTCGATGTGCGTGATGCTCGTTTCTCGCTTCTCAGTCCCCTTGAGTTCGGTGTTTGCTGAATTATTCAATTCTGTTTCATTCTTAAGGACGCTCATTCGTGTATTGGGAGACTCTTGAGAGACGTGAGACGCTATGATGAGATAAGCGAGAATTCATTCCCTCTGCAAACAGATCTTTGTTCCTTCCGATGCATATTATTCATAACATTTGCAGTATAATTTGGTACAAAGATTTGTTTTAATAATATGATTTGAATGGAATTATTTCAATCAAAATCAATAAAAGCTTAGCTTGAATTTTATCCGTAATAAACAGATAAAGTTTCTGTGTGTCGTATAACATAAAACTACGAAATTATAATACACTAAGAAAAAAATAGTCTAAATTTAAATAAATATTTATTTGAATACTGTCAACTAAACTTTTACTTACAATAAATAAATATTTTCTTAATAAAAACAAGTGATTGTTAAATCAAATTAATGTTTTTTATCAAATAAACATATTTTTAGATTTAATAAATATTTAATTGATACTATTGAAATAAATATTTATTGAAATTTAGAATATTTCTTTCTCAGTGTGTTAAAACAGCAAACACTTAATATAATTGCAGATAATCTTTAGGACAGCGTTTCGTTTTTACGATTTTTTCTCTCAACGCGGAAACGTACTGTAATTGATTTTACGCGATCCTCGCAACTCACGAACGGACGCGTACCTCTGCGGTTTTCCGCTTACGTTCTGCTCGAAAGTTTCGTTCGGGAATGACAGCGAGTGACGTTGAAGTGTATATCCGTTATTTTCCAAGCGATCGAACATTTGCTCGTCACACGGAACGAACGAGAGAAGAAGGTAGGAATGGGAACCGCCATAGCAACTGTGGGAAAGTGACGTCGTTGGCTTCGCTATCAGCTGCTCGGGATGCGAAATGGCGAAGCCATTGAATTCCCTGAGACAAAGGGAGCGACAGGGACGCAATGCGGGATTTGTTTCATGATCGAGCTTAAATTGCTTTGAATCCTCTAGGAGTGAAGGCTAGACCGCGTCAGAACCTTAAAAATTGAAATTCAAATTATTATTTTGCAGGGTTGGGTAAGTTAATGATTTTTTTTAACTGAATAAAGTCAAAGTTAAAGTAAATGGCTTTACAAAATTAATAAAGTTAAGTTAAAAAGTTGAAGGAATAAAAAATTAACTTAACGTAAGCTAAGTCAATATTGAATTAACTTAAGTTAATTTTGAAAAAAAGTATTTTTTAGATCATAATGTCCTAATTTTTCTTAAAATGAGATTAAATAACTACAATATAGATTATTAAGTAAATTAAATTTTTAATTTTTTTATTCATATATGATATTATTCATATGTGATATAAGTATATAATACATAACTATATAAGTTATATAACTTTAACAAAACAGCCAGTACATGGAGAAGATACAAGATCAGTGATTATTTTTTAATAAGTCTTAAGCCATAAGAAATTAACCAATTACAATCGAATGTGATAAGAATATTTGACTGTAATTGATAAATTTCTTATAACTTACGGTTTAAAACTATTGTAGATCCAGACTAAGGCTTATGACATAAGATATAAATCAATCAGAAGGTTATATTAGCATCTTAAGAAATTACTTAAGATGATCTTAAAATATGAACAGATTATTAGAATATACGCCCTTGGTCTTATTATATCTTATTATTTTTCTAAGATATTTAAAAGAGATAAAAAAATTTTTTAATTTAAAAAAAAAGTTAAAAAGTTAACATTTAAAAGTAATTTAGTTAAGTTAAAAGCTAAGTTAAATTAAAGTTATTAACTTTTTAACTTTTTTTTTAACTTAACATTTTAATTAGTTACTACTCAACCCTGCTATTTTGTATAATCATTAAATTAAACTAAATTCAGATTATATAAAATGTAATTTGATACAATTTAATAATTTAAAACGATATAGTTTTTAATTTAATATTAATTTCATTAAATTTTATTTTCATTTTTTATATCAATAAACTAATAAGATTTTATTTTAGACTAATTTAATTTAAGTAAATTTTATACAATTAATCATACATTTTTTTTTAATGATTGGAGAGTTGACCCTGATCGGAATAAGAAAATTTATAAGAAAATCCAATGTAGTAATCTCTTGATCTTAAATAGCATGTCGTCAAGGAAGACACGCGCCTTCGCACGCAACGAAAATTAATCTTACCTTATGTCTGTGCGTGATTCATATAAGAAATATGAAGAACGGGCGGGGAAGTAGGACCGATACGCACGTGATTCTACGATCCCGTCGCGTCAGTCGGCGCTGCAAACAGGTCGGGAGAAATTAACGAGAGTACTGCCGCTCGTAAATTGTGGCACTTAACGATCGATGAGCCAGCGACAAAAACCGACACTCATTGCACGCAACTTTCATTTGCATCGCAAAATTTATTTAATGAAAGACTGCGTCCGTCATAACGTTGCACTTGAACTTAAGTATCTTACCGGCCATGAAGAGAGAGAGAAAGAGAGAGAGGGAGAGAGAGAGAGAGAGAGAGAGAGAGAGAGGGAGAGAGAGAGAGGGAGAGAAGGGGAACTCTTCTAGGAAATAATGACTCGGACAAACCTGCGAGAACTTGTTTCAGTGTAAATGAACTTAATCACGATAGAACCAATGAAATCTATCAATGTCAACTAGTTTCACGTATATATGCTTATATCAAACATAACGACATGAAATTAAAGAAAGAGACGAGTAAAAGAATTAGCGAACTTTAATAAAGTTTTTATAAGATTTACAAACAACCTTTCTATAAATTCCAATTACCATCAGACATTTGATATTGATATTTAAAATATAAACTTTGCAATCAAAAAGAAATTACTTTTTAATATCTTATTAGATTTTAAAAATATTTCTTTAATTTTGGCTAAAAAAAAATAATCATTGCCTAGTATATGAACATTATAAATTAATTTTAGACTTGCCAATCATGTAATTTAATCCTTTCAACTTTAAAATATAAAGCCAAATCAATATTAAATCACCTGTTAAATAAAAACAATAAGAGCTCGATCGTTTCCTTGATTCAATGTATATTTCATATTCAAAGAATAGATTTTTCCTTTCCGCAGTCTATTGACTTGCTGTATAACCAACGAAGCCTGCGGAGCGTAAAAGATACATTTGCATATCAATCCTCCGGCCCACTCGCGATGCAATAACGTACAACGATCTTCGTTAGAAAATTGCCGATCACTTTTTCCACCCACGATTTCCGAGTGCCTGCAACATCGTCAATGTCTGCTCGTCAGAAAACATCCCTCTTGGAATTTTTCTATACAAGAACTCATTTATATTTTAATAAATTCTTACTATTCGTACAAAACACTAACTTAATAATTTTCCTATATGATATTGATGTATTCATCTAGAATTTCTCAAATGTCACAATTAACTGCAACGAAAAATTCTCATGTTATTGAGTCATTCTGTAATTATTCTATAAACATAATAGTAATTTAATTCACAATTGTAGTTGAGATGTCTACATCTCTTTGCTCATCTCGCGTTTAATCGCAATTACTTGTTATTCAACAAAATGGCTTTGCTGTTTATTAATAATAAACGAAATATATTACTCATTACGTGTTATTGATATACAAATTTTTAACTTAATGTTATTATATTTGACAATTATAATAACTAATTTTATTGTTAAATTATTAACTTTTAATTTTTAAAATTTTAGTTTTTTGAGTGCTGCATACATGTACATGCAATCATTATTATGTACATTAGATGTATATGAAATAATTTGATATCACAAAATACTAAATTCTTTTTAAGATAAGCTAAGCTTATTTGAAAACTGACTTTGTAATGACGATCTGTGAATAAACGCAGTTAAAGCACATTTCTCTCAATTTTCCTTAGCATGAACTCATGATTCATCATCAGTTATGGTTCTCGTCGTAAACGTTTCCGCGGGACACAGAACCAGTCTCGAAAACTATTCTCGTACGGAAACACATTCTACGACGGATGTTAGCAGTTAAACCGCGCGGTGATTTCTAAACATTCGATAATATTTCTAAATTCTAATCGCATAGTAATTCTAAATTTTGATTCTAATACAATGGAATCGAGAATATTCTCTTTAAATCACCATTGGAAAAAATTATTTCAAACGAAATAGTAATTCTATGCTATTAATCTAATTATAATAGAACATAAGAAATATATAATATTTTAAGATTTTAATATATTTTGAAATACTTTAATATTTCATTATTTTCCTCTCTTTTGCTCTCTTTTTGTTAAAATAATATACAGTTATACTATATATAAAAATTCTCTCTATTTATGAATCATCAGAAAAAAGTAAATTCCGCTTGTCTTTTTAGATTCCTTCAATGCTTCAAAAATATCGAGCCATTTCGGAACAGGATACTCTTTAGAGATTCAACAAGAAGAGGACCTCCCATGCGAAATATTCCTTAGAATTTTCAAGGGCTGACTCTCCGAAGAAGAATTCTGATACGATCCCAGCTCCCTTCCAACCGAGGGCTGTATTATAATACGTGGATCAGAATTCGGCCGCCCACGATGCTTCGCCATTCTAACCCAGATGATAACTGGTTCGACTGCTATGTATTAAATGTTCGTTATTACAAAATATAATAACGATAAAAGTTGTTTAAAATAAGTGGAATAACATAAAGAAAAATGTAAATAAAACTAATGACACAAGTATAGAACATAAATATTAAATTTAAATGAAATACACTTTTTCGCAGAAAATATGAGCCATAATCGATATTTTTTTATTTAGGTATAAATCAACTTTTTTTAGGTACAAAAAGATATATTAAATTAAAATTACATGTGAAAATATCAATTTCAAGATTGCCACTTGTGATACAATAAACTCTCTTTATCAACCATTTATTTCAAACACGTATTTTATTAAAAGAATATTGAAAAATTAATAACTAGAATAAAAGTACGACTCAACGAAAATTAGCGTATAACTTTCACATTTAACGAGCTGCACCTATATATCGATTGATCGAAAAAAGCTGCATGTTGCATCTGCTCTTTCCATACGCGCCACCCTTAAGAGCAGCTAGATTAATATCACGATGGCCCTTTCGTCGTGCAAGAATGAAAGGGCGGAGTGAGGGCATCATACTTGGGGGCAGGAAATTGCTCTGGAAATGGTTCTAATTTCCTGGCCTGGTAAGAAGAAATGCCAGGCAGACTGTATCCCGTTCTATTCCGTTAATGTTCCATAATCCGTTGTAATCGATCGGATCGCGATTCTTGCTCTTTCATCGTCTAAACTACTACAAGTCAACACTAATTACGCGTGATGGCACACTGATCTTATTACCAGAGTGAACAATAATTGCTCATGTACATCCTACCTGCTTGTTTAAATACGCTTATTTTATCAGCTTTAAAATTTTTACTGTTTCCTACGTATTAATAATAAAAAAAGAAATAGAGATAATTTTAAAAAATAATTAAAAAATTAACAAGAAGATTAATTGCAAGAATATTTAATTGCAATTTTAATATAATAGATTTTAACGTAATAATGTTAAAATTATTAAAGAACTATAATAAGAATTTGATACATGATAAAATTGAAAGTAGAATGAGTCAGAATCTTTAAAAAGAGAATTATTCTACCTAATTCGAAACGGTAAACTACTTTCGCGAAAAACGTCGACGAGAAATGGAGACTCATCGTCTGATCAAAGAGTTTCCGCCGCTCCACTCGTCACAAAACGGTTTAACCCGCGTAGGGGGAAACTCAATTCAGCGTTGGCCGAGAACTTGATCTATTTTCTTAATGGCCGCTACGTTGGCATGCGTCCTAATGCAGTGGCACCCACATGCTTCATTGAGAGAACTCTCTTTCTTTCTCTCCTCTCTTTCAGAGAATTTTTAGAATTATATCCCAATCTCTTCCAAAGAATTTTTTAATTTTTTGCACAATTATTTAATATCATACCATATATATAAGTATATCATATATAATCTAAAAAATAGAAACAGTCAAAAAGGTCAGTTTGGTATTTAATTCTAAAGGCAATGTTTAGAATAAAAAAAATTTTAAACACGTGAAAAATTTACAAAAATTATATTTAAAAAATCTGTCTGAAGCTATTTGCAGACAATCTGGATTGGCTCGCAGCTTGAAAATCGTTTTAATGGCTGACGACTCGCAAGTCTTAGCTTCAGGGTCTGTGAACTTTCGAAACTTTAGGTCGGATTGGCTGACTTCTCTTCGTGTACGCAATCGGAATATGCAGTTGGAATGACTTTTGATACCGTACGGCTGTCGCCGACGCGATGATGGATGACATTGCTCGCGCGGCAAGAACGAGGGCTCCTCGTCAACGGCGGGAAACTACCGCATCGTGCGGCGACGAGACGGCGACGTGATGCATCCGATGATCGTGATTAATGGCAGTAACATTGTTACTGCCAGACTCTCCGTCGGTCAGAGACGACAGGTGCCATTGAGGCAACGGGGCGAATTAAGCGCGCGACTCTGTCATGCCGCCGCGCCAGCTTTAGATCTGTCCCGTGTTCGTTCGGCCCGTTGCTGTGTCACATCACCTCGCAGTGGCAAAACTCGTCCGATCCGATCTCATGGGACTTATCTCATGGATATTACAGAGCGAAACTCGCGGATATCTTTCCACCAACAATCAAGAACTTAATAATTTTCTTTTGATAGATTAATTGGAGTTAAATCAAAAATAT
>Ga0157364_1005364_pt1 | contig 13041 bp, 8 predicted proteins | sample AttsexASBM2_FD_111476 | JGI IMG/M metagenome (GOLD analysis project Ga0157364, IMG submission 111476) | Fungus gardens microbial communities from leaf cutter ant in Ribeirão Preto, State of São Paulo, Brazil - Atta sexdens ASBM2 | ecosystem: Host-associated > Fungi > Mycelium > Unclassified ... | reverse complement strand
TATATAACAATTATGCGAGATTTAATTCTCTCGTTAATATATATATATATATATATATATATATATATATATATATATCTCAAAATAATTTATAATTTTATATATTTTCATTGCTTTTATCTTTTTATATGAATTTAGTAAGAAAAATTTAAAAAAATTGCTTTATAGTTTATTCTAATATAGATGTGAAAGAATAACCACAATAAAAATATATTCAAGTTATTATTAACTCGTGTGTTAACATTATTAATATTTGTTATATAAATTATATTATTTTTTTAATAAAAATCTTTTTCTCTCTTTCTCTCTTTCCTTCTTCTATTTACCAAATGTAAAACAGGTATGAGTTTTTTTATATACTTTATATGCTTGATGAATAATCGCAAATGAGAAATTCCTTGAAAAGCAAAGTTCCTCAGAGTCTGTGCTTCATAGATTAGCAATAGACCAGAGTCCGAAGCTGTTATGGCCGATAAGAAACGCACAATGCAATGGTAAATTTCGTTCACCGCGGAAAGTTGCCGCAATGACTCCAACTTATCTTCATGTTTTCCACGCTCGTAAACGTAAATGCGAAACGTAAAGAATCGGCGAGGTCGAGCCGCGAGATATGCGGCGGCAGATGCGCGTTAGTAGTGCAGCTAACCTGAAGAAATGCTTCTTTCGAGCATACTCGAATAAAGTTGAAAAAAGAAGGATAAAGTTCTAAAAACTTACGCAATATCGATATGTGCGAATTTAATCTTCAATTATAGGTGGAGTATCATTGAGACTCTTTCCATTTTCGTAATTTTGACATTGTTGACTCCAATAATATTCTTTTTTTTTTCGAGAAAATTAAATAAAATTTGATTCCACAATTAATGCTAAAAAATGTGGAAAATACAATAAAATATATATATATATAATAAAATATATATATATAAAATAGAGAGCAATTAATTTCATTTTCCTTTTTTATTTAAGAGTACTTAGAACTCCACATCCATTGAAATATGTTATAAATATATAAAGAGCACACAAAAACAGATATATTAAAATATTCTTTTATATTAAAATATTCCGGTTTTTGTTATTTTTTTTATTCTATCATTGTTTTCGAATCTCGAGAGGCAAACGGAATTATAAAAATCGTATTACGGTGTGTATTCTCGATTACAGTTTCAACGGAAACTCCGCCTTTGTAAAATCGATTTATTAGTTCGCAAGTTCGGCAAAAAAGGTTTTAAATGTATTTATCGAGTATCTTACGCGATTAGAGTGTCGTTTATGTATAGATAAGTATAAAAAGATTTCAGGTGGTTTGCAGAATCAGATATATATATAAATTTATACAGAAATATTTAAACACTAAGATTTACTTTAACCGAATGTAGGATTTCTCTTATTTAATTAAATAAATGTAAATGTAAACAAATAGCTTAACAAATAATCAAATTATAGCCGAAAAATTGTATTTGCACAGCTCGACTCACCTGGCGACGGCAGGAAGTGTGAAATTCAGAGCTCGAATGCGACAGAGATAAGGAGCGTCAAGAGTCGCGTTGATTAATTAGTGGCAATTATACGACGGCTCTAAGATAATTAGCGATGCTTAACTCCGTTGACTTGTCCGATCTCATTATAAACGTTCCGTCGTGTATAAACCACATATGTACACAAACATATAAACACATGTCAAAGGATGAAATTTCTTGTCCACAGTTAATTTAACAATTGATGGCAGTGGTTTATTTAAGGGACCACCTATTCCAGTTTTATATCACAGTTTATTGTTTCTTTATTTATACACAAGTTACTTGAACGCATTAATTAATATTGCTCTATATTATTACTGTTTTTTAGTTATATTGTCGCCGTCGCTGTTGATATTTTACATCAAATGAAGCAAAAGTCGAAGCGTTACAATCTAGTCCCTTCCATCGATATTTTTACTTTTGCAACGAAAAATAAATCACGTTCGAGTCTCTCACCGTTTGATTTCTCGCACTCACGAGATTGTCTTCGCGGAAGCACATTCGACGACGTGAAGTTATGTGATCACTGAACTTTCTATGCTCTATAGGTTTGTAGATATCTCTCCGTCGGTCTTTTCGAACCCTATTGCAATCGTTGTCTTCTGACGACTGTTAAAATGTCTAAAAATTCGACAGCCCCGAAAAGCAAACTTGGATAAAATAATTATCGAAATAATTATGAAAAATCCAATTACGTGTATACGTCAAATATGTTTATGATAAAATTAATAACTAAGAATATTTGAATAATTTGAATAATGTGTATGTGTGTGTGAGGAAAAGTAAACTCAATAATAAATGTCGTTTAACAATTTAAAAGAGCGAATAATTAATGTGAAAATAAATTGGATATATCGCGGTTAATGAGATAATGAATCGATTAATAATCGAAATATAAATCTATAATAAATATAAATATAATTCAAATATCTAAGAAAATAAATTTAATCTCTTCGTTTAAATGTCTTGAAATTTAACCCTATTAATTTAAACAATGATAAAATAATAAACGTGAAGAAAATCTAAACTACGAGAAATAAAACGAATTAAAAATAAACGATTAAAAACAAATCCGCTCGCGCATTAACAATCTTGGTGATTAACGCGTGAAAACTCGTAATCAATACGAGAACAACCTGGATGTTTAGGTTCTTCAAGATCTTTCTTATAAGAAGAAACTTTCGTCTTTTTCAAGGGATACTTGAAATTCCAAGGGAATTGTGAAGAAGCACGGACACGATCGTCACATAATTCTTTCGCAGCACGCGTATCGATTCTCAATCACTGAGTGAGTCGTGTTATGAGGCGTCTACGTTTCGAAGATGATATCGCCAGGAGTGAAGCCAGCATTGAAACTTTTCGTGTCCTCGTCTCTATCGAGCGTCGCATTTATGTCCATCCTTTAAAAGATCATTGAGAGATATGTTTCGATCGACTCTCTCGATCATTGGCCGAGTCGTGCACCATCGGGACCATGCGATCACATCGTTCACCGGTGTTCACGCGATCAATGGGTCGATCAATCGTTCACTATTCACGCAAGCCCGACGACTTGGTGCAGTATCTTGATCGAAAAACAGAAGACAAAAGACCGACGTTAGGAAGACTCGAAGATGTAAGATCGATAACAAGTCGAGGGAAGGACTCGGTCTTTATGATAGTACGATGACAGGTGAGCCGAGTGTCATGCCGATGAGAAACGAGCGGATGGTTCTTGCGCAAACCGTACGACGGTACTGCGGCCAGCGGCGCGCTACCACGTTGGGAACCTGTCCCGGAGTGTTCCGTACCGCGGCGCGCGGCTCTCTGCGTGCTAAACTGGCGCAAGCTCTTCTGAAGCCGGGAACGGGACACGGGACGTGTCCGTATAACAGCGGAACCCACGAGCGGCGGAAACTCGCACAAAGAGGAAGCTCGATTATTCGGAAAGGGGTACGCGGCTCGCGCGCTGAGATACACGAGGGATAAAGCGATGACCGAAAATTCGTGCGCTGATTCCGCGATATTGCAGCAGCTGGTTCAGCGTGCCGGATATTAGCCAGCAACTCCCACGAGTAATGCGATGCGCTGCTAAATTATTAATAACGAACGCGATACCTTCAAACTTCAAACGATCTCTGTAATTTACGCCTCCACTAATTAATTTGAATGATTTTTTTTTATGTACAGCATACATACGCCTAAATATGGATTGTTATTACGTCGAGTGTGTAATTTTTTTCATTAATCTGCTAATTTCTAATAATGTCTATTTCTTATCACATTTTTTTATAAAATTCCTCGACCCAAATATATAATGCTGCAAAATATCGATTATTTTGATTAATTTCTTAATGTAAGGCGTTGTAATTGTTATTAATGCAAATTATTACACCAAATGTATATTTTTTTCCATTAATCTGCTAATTTCTGATAATGCCTCTTCTCATAAATTTTTATAAAATTTCCTGACCCAAATGTATATTGTTGCTCATTACCGATTATTTCAGTTTTTTTTTTTAATGTAGGCCACTGTGCTTAAGTGCGGATTATTATTACTCCGAGTGTGTAATTTTTTCATTAATTTGTCAATTTCTGATAATGCCCCTTCTCACAATTTTTTTATAAAATTCCCCGATCTAAATATATATTGTTGCTCATAGAAAATTTATGGAAATTTATGGTAATAGGTGAACCCGGAAACAATATCTATTTGTTTCTTTTATTCAAAAGAAAGGTGGAGAAGAAATTTTGAATTATAAAACAGAAATATGAATTGACAAATATACTTTATTTCTTGATACTTTATATCAGTCACTAATAAGATGATAAGACGAAACATCTTCGCATTTCTGAAATTTATTAAAAGATCGAATAACATTAACATTTCGTAATATACATATATATAACATTAATGTTAAGATATTAAAAATGTATTGTTCTCGCAGACAAAAAATAAAAATATATCACTAATAATTTATGGAATAATTTATAGAAAACGAATAAGATAACTGTCCGCCCACTGATAAAATAGTACCGTGTTTTTACATTTTATCTCTGTCAGAAACTTGAATGAAATCGAATTGGAAAAACATCTACTGTTTTATGATGGATGAAAATATAAAGATGATGTCAGCGATTTTGTTCATTTTGTACTATTTTATTTCGATCAACAGGATATGATGATTATATATAAATTTTTTATAAAAGCAGTAACTACAGATGACATAAAGCAAAAACTCTCGAAAAATTAAAATTAAACCTTATTAATTTAAAATTGCAGATTAATTTAAAGTGTAAAAAAAAAGAAAGACAAATAAATTTACGTATAATTTGTATTAATATTTTAAGACATTATGGCCGACATTCATTCGGTTTTTGATCTATTTAAGACCATCTTAAGACCGTTACAGTCTTAATTCTTTGATGACTATAGCATTTCGTCACAAATTTATTAGCAGACTAGTATTGTAAAAAATATCGTTTAAATATGAACACATTATAATAAACTTTTTTAATCAAAGACTAATTAAAATACTACATATTAAGGAATATATAACAATAACAAGCATGTATATGTATTTTTATTAATAAAAAAAATTACGGTGTATAAGGTAAAAGAAAGCTCGGGTAATCAATGTTAAAAATAAAAAAGATAAAATAATTTTTAAAGTACTGGTGACCTTTAAACATTTGAAATTCGAATTTCGTTTGAATTTTTTTAACTTTGACGATCCACGAAAAAATATTGCGTATATCAATTTAATTTTGTTACAAAATGTAATCGCATTCCTATAAATAAAAAAAAATGGGTTGTTTCCTTCATAATAAATAAGATAGCATCGAAGAGTTAAAATCTCATAGAGTTATAGAGTATTAGCCTTTTAAAACATTACTTAAGATAATTCTTAACATAAGAGAATGAACTATATAATATCGGTTTATATATATGATGTGAAAACGTTATCAGTCTCAATAATAAGAAAAGTCCAAGATCGTAGTTTCGTTCGTAAATTTAAATTCGCAATTTACAACTTTTATAATTCAGCCCAAGTGTAGTTTCATAGCTCATGAATATCAGAAAATATCCGATGTCCGATGTTCTTGCGACTGCGATCTGCAACTAACACCCTTGTCGGACTTTATTTACGCGATATACGCGATATCCGCGAACAGCCGAAAGGAAAATGTTTATGATGCGCAAATGCATTAAGCGAATGCCGATCCCGTGATATGTGTCCGCATAAACCAGTATTTGTCCTGCATCTGCCGAATCGATCAATACCAGTGTCTCTCGGCTATGCAGAGTTAGAAACACTCGATGGAGAGAACGTTCTTTTCTCTTAGCCTTAGCAGATCAGATAGATAAGTTTGTTTATCTTATAGGGTGAGGAAAAGAAAAGAAAAGACGAGAAGTTTTCTTAAACACACACACGGTGCAATCTATACCTACCTACTTGCAGAGTGACCTGTGGGACCTTAGGAACATGCTGCGACAGTAGTATCTTTCAGTAAATTCAAGCTCACGAAAGTCTGAAACAAGGTTTCCCCTTGCTCCATTCGTAATTTCTTTCAAATAATGCATGAAAAAACTTTGAAAACTACGTGTTCATTCTTGACGTAAATCTATTCCGAAGATAGATAAAGGAAGATAAATACAAGAAAAAATAAAAAATAAATGAATAAATAAATAAAAGATCTAGAAGACTCAACATTGTGAAAATTAAATTTGTTCACTGTGACAAAGGAAGAGCCCCGGTGTAGTGCCGGAGTTTCCTCTTGGTTAATAAAGGCAATATTTCCGGGACGCATGTCAGAAAAAGGGCTAATCAAGTATTCTCTCTATCTCCTTCTTTCTTTCTCTTACACACATACATCTTCTCTTTCTCTTTTTGTAAAACGCGCTCGTGCATATGCATCACCCAGCGTGCACCTTGCGCATCTTTATTCCCGTGTACAATGTGCGCGGTATACATTTTTTTAGGGTACCGTGTGAGAGAAGAGTAGAAGAGAGAGAAAGAAAGGCTGATGAAGAAATCTCAGTTCCGTGAGAGCTCGCACACCGGTATACCGGAAGCGAGGTAGCAACCTAATTATAACAAAAACTTCCAGCCGCTCATTACCGGTTAAATACGTTTTCCCGTGCGCATAGAGCGACGCGCGTCAGGACATACATAGTGTCTGAAAAGTCGCGCACAGAATTTACAGGTGTAATATTGTCGGTTCGCGGAAACAAGTCTGCCACGCAGTCACCAGAAGAAAAAAATTGGATATTTAAATATCTCTGGAATTAAAAATATGAATAAATGTATGGAACTATACTTATGTTAGATAGTCACTAAACATTTATGCCTAATTAATTTAATAAAATGATAAAAATGATTTTATACTTCAAAGATTTTCTCGTTTAATTATAAACTTCTGAATTCAAAAGTTCAAAATTCAAACTTTGGACATTAATAGTTTTACAACATTAATAGTTGTGTTATAATATCAGTTAAATATCAAGAAAAAATGAAAAAAAATAGAAAAATATGTGATTCCATTTTGAAAAACGTTAAATAACTTTAACGATATTGATTAAAAATTATCTTTGATAGAAAAAAATTTCCTTCATTATATTCATTCGTTGGATGCACAAATAATATTTCATATATTTTTTGGCTTTCAAATTCAAAGAGAATATAAAAATTTGTAGTTATTTAAGTATTCTGTTTTTGATGACTAGATTTATGTTCAATGCACTTATCAAGTATTTTTTAAAGAATTAAGAATGAATTTTTATTTGACGATAATTTCCCTAATATTTTGATAATTAATATATCAATAGCAGCATGTTTTACTTAAAATTTATAAATAAATTGCTATGTATTAAAAACAGACTGCAACAGTAACGAATGCTTATAACTAAAGTTCAGAGAGAGAGAGAGAGAGAGAGAGAAAGAGAGAGAGAGAGAATTATAAATGAAAGAGAAGACAGAATTTTCGCTAAAAAGAAAAATTGACTCCAAGTTCAGGAAATGTACTGTAAAATGTACTGTAAAGGAAAGGCAATTACCTTAGAGCATCTAGTATAATTATTTCTGTATTCGATAGTAAATATACATGTAATTTTCGCAAAAGCAATACGGAATAAACAAAATTTAAATTTTATATTTAAATATAAATTTTGTTTAAATCTGTCCTGATGTGTCACATGTGAGTTACATATCCCGACTATTCAATCGTACAAAGACGAAAATTTTGGAAACCGTGTCGCCAAAATATAGTTCTCGTGAAAAATACGAAATTTCAACAATTTGGGCAACTTGTTATGGAATAACTGGAGCATTGAATTTATTAAAAATTGGACCATTTGTGTATTGTTGCGTGTAAGGAAAATACTTTTTTATTCGATTATTTCTGCCTCAGTGGCAGAAAGCGTCATTAAAATATGCATTGTAAATATGCAATATGTTATTCAACAATATGTTATTAATAGTTATCATTCGCATAGATGCAATGATCACGATTCGATAATTAACTTAAAATCAAGTCTAATTAAATTATTAACATACTATCATTTTGAATTCATAACGGGTTTTCCATAAATACTTGTCATTAGGTGTATATAATATTAAGATCTTGCCAGTTATGAACATCTTTTTTTTTTCATGATAATCAGCTAACAAATCACACATTAATGCGCATAATTAATAAGATTCAATCAGAATTCTTCCGCTATGTAAACATTATTGTATAAATGATGAATAATCTCAGACATTTATCGATGGTCCACATGAACGATCATAAAACGCTTGCACTTTCTTGCTATTAAATAAATAAATTTTATAGAGACAGATTAAATTCATTATATTAAAATCAGGGAAGAAAAATCATACGCTATTATTCGTAAGAAATTTGTGCACTGTAGAAGGTTAATGAAATATCAACAGTGATCGCTTTAATTAGAATAGCTACGGGCACTCGCGTTTTCGCCTGGACAGTTCGCTTCATTGGAGTTTTGTTGGGAACTGCATCAAACGGTTTTGCCGATCCCATCGCATACTCTTCCCGGTCTTCGTCGAACCATGATTTTACCCGGCAGCGCTTGGTAACTGTTACACGAACAGTTTCGTACTGTTATACGCGTACACATAGAAAGTTTTTGCGGACAATGCCTCGCACTCTTACTTGTCCTTGTTGCGCCATCCTCCCGAATCTCGTTAAAGCCGTTCAGGCTTTCGTATGGCGCTTGTTCATCCATTTACTACCTCACCCTCTTAACCAAAATCGACGTTACATTACCCAATTTTTTTATTATTTCCTTTTTTTTATCAATTTCGATGGAAAGATTTATTGGATAGGACGTTATTAATACCTCCATAGTTAAAAGAAATAGTTATTGCATTATAATCAGTAAGTAATTTCTTTTTTTGTTCTGCATACACATCACGTAAATATAATTATACATATTTATAGAAATAAATTTTCATTAGTTATGTTTATTAATCTATTCATTTATTTACATGTCGGTTTAGTTTGTTTATTTAAATACTAAATTTGCACTTATATTTGTTGTATATTAATTCGTTATATTCATCAATTCATATGTTTAATGTTGCCACATGATAATTTAGACTTTAACATAAAATACGGATGTAGTGTTTTACATTTGAATAAAGATCCATCATCAGAATTATAATCTAAATTTCTCTCGCCCGAGGATTAAAGAGCGTCAGACATCGCAGAATAATATTCCCAAATTAAATATCTCGCCGCGTTTCAATATCGTTCCATTATAATATAAACTACGTATAAAGGAACGATCTAACGAGAAAGTACGAATCATTCGTGGAATAATATTGCTGGATCGAGAACTCACCGTTTCAATCCGCGCTGCTCCATTAAAATACAAGTCAGGTATAATAAACAGTTGCGAGAGAAAAATTGGAAAATCACAAACATCGTGGAATAATATTTCTATTGTGTATGTGTATGTATATGTGCATGTTGACGAACTCATCAATTCTATATTGTTCTGTTTCAATAACGCGGGACATTAACAATTGCAGCACAATGTCGTTTCGCAAACTAAGAAACTCACCCTTTAAGCACGTTGCTCCTACTGTCACTGCTACAATACTACGAGCCAGATGCGACAAGCTGGTGCAAGGTTTTTGCGCTACGCGAACTACACGTTTGCTCGGCACTGCAACAATAAAAAAGCCGCGGTATACTGGCGATCGATCCGCAACCAGCTTGTCTTTTATAGTCTTTGGTAGCGCCGTGGAGCCCTCCTATTGATGAAGAGTAATCAGTCTCGAAGGCTCGCGGTAATAATGTCTTCGTTAAAAGCCCGTTTGAGTCATTCCGGCTTTGTAGGAAAATGAAAATGCGGAGAACGATAAGCCGCAGCTTGATTGAACGCAAACAATTCCGCATGACGATACACACGCAACGATCGTTATATTGCAGATTGTCGCGCGATCGCCACACGAGCGTGATTAAATATGATTAAATATTATTATGCAACGCAAAGTTATAGCTTGAACTTGTAGAACTTGTAGGAAATAATAAATTGTCTTATATTTTTGCTTCTTCTTTCTTCGTGTACGACGCATAACAAATAATTACATAGGTTGTTTTGTTATACTGCTGCATATTTTGTCTTTATTATTGATTCTATAGAAAGAGTGAACATCGGACTTTTCTTGAACGGGAGTTAATGAAGCGGGAGTTAATGACAAGATAATTTATTAAAAATTAAAATATATTTACGTAAAAACAGAAAGTACTTTACGTAAAAAAACTTTGTACATAGTACGTAAAATATACAGATAAAGTTGTTACAAAACATTTTTTTATTTACATTACGTACACGGACACTTGTGGATAATTATAGTCGTAAGTCTAGATATTATTTTTATGCGTATCAATTGACTATCAATGAGTTTTTCGTCGATGCATATTATTTATTTGCGTCACATAAGCGCGAGAAATTCTCCGAACGTTTTATACAGAGAAATAATTTTCATTAAAAAAAAAAATGTTAGAGAAACGTCGGTGCGATATAAATTTTATTATGGGCCACAGCATGTGCAACAAGCGTGTGTTATTTGAATATTACTCGAGCATCTCACGTGTTAAACGTGCTCACATTAAAGTATTGCATGCGAGTGTGTGTAGTGATAATAAAACGTTAATTACCGGTGTAAAACGAACGTTACATCGCCGTCTGTTCGACTCGCGTTTCCCTTATGAATATCCTTTGACTCGGAAATTTGTCCTGTCCCTTTTTTCGAGATTTAGAATTAAATGGACATTTAAACGTTATTTTCCCTTGTCGATTATTAAAACGAATCGTTCTACGGCGATGCGCTTAATTCGTTAAAAATTTCGTTATGCTCTCGTTCAATTTGTGAAATGTGTAATCGAAACGGCTCGTTCCGCGATATGTAATTTATTATATCGCTCATCGATGTCATTTGCGTTTTCGTCAATCGATCACTGACGTGATGCGACGGTTCAACCATTGGTGGTGAATTCACGATTTTACGTTATATTATACAATCGTACGGCGCTGCTGATTGATAATATTGTAACATGAAAATTATTTCACGATAAGAATTGCGTTAATAAAATAGAAAGTAGATGGATGACGTCGATACGTCATGGCAAGCACAAAATATATAATATGTAGGTAAATATGACTGGCTGATGTAATAGTATAAGCTGCTTTTCTCATTTGAAGAAACGTAAGAAAAATTTATGGAAGTAAATGATATATAAAACTCATTTATTTGATCGTGTTTATGAACGTATAAAAAGAAAATTTCATAATTTTCTGTGTAATTCGAAATTGATACGACTTAAGAACTATTAAATATTTCTTACCTTTAGAGTACTCTAATAATGGCTAATTTATTACTGAAAGACAATACTTAATTACTTATTTAGAGTATTAAAAGCATTGAACAACTGCTTTTAATACTTAAAATACTTGAAAATAAGTAATTAATTCCTATGTTTTAATATTAAATTGCATTAAATTAATTGATCAGCATTGAAATGATCAATTTTCTATAAAGGTTACTCTAGTTGTTACTGCATGTATTATTTCGTTGATTAGTTTATGTATATATTTGAATGTCCTATTCTTCGAGTCTCCATGATTTTCATCTAAGTTAAGACTAACCGTGTTAACGGCAACAATTTAACAGTATTATCAAAAACAACAGCTTTGTTTCAAGACTCGAACCTTCGCAAGTTTTGATTGTAGTCCGTCGAATTTCAACCGAGGTGAGTTCTCTGATTGATTCACTTTATTCACTTTATCACTTCGTGGATTATTGTATTATCAACTAATTAGATCGAGATTACTTGATTGAACCAGAAGTCCTGTGGCGACTAGCGGTTTGAAATGATTCCCATGGTCGATGCACGATCAACTAAGGTTCGAGAGTTCCCATGGGATTGGTCACGAAATTCCCTTCGAAGTTAAGATTAGTTAAGGATAGCGATTATCGGCTGAGTCAGACCAAAACTTCGCCTCCGTTTAACGATCTTCGTAATATTCCTTCTCTTTTTTCTTTGCATGTTCGATAATTTATCGAGACAATATTCTCGAAACGAAGCATCCAGGCATCTGCATTGACAAAAATTGCACAAAAATCGAAGATATGTGAAATTTCAGATTTAATCGTCATGAATTACTAAGAGACTCAAGAAATCATTAAAAAAATACTACATATAATCAAGGATCTGCGAAGAATTCGAAAAGATTAGAGATCTGCGAATTTAAAAATATGCAATCTAAAAAATATGCAATAACAATAATAATAACTTTATTGCATGCATTTGGAAATTGGAACAATATTATAGCAAAAAAAGAGAAGAGAAGAAAAAATTACAAAGTACTAGCAAAAGGCGAGACGACAATGGTACAACTGATAAAGTCTAACCAGAGAAATTTAAAGTACGACTGTATGTACACAGATATTATTAAATAAGGACGAAACAATGAAATTAAGAAAAATAAGACGAGATACATTGAGAAGCAGAGAAGCGAAAAGGAAGAAAGAAGAGATCGTAGCTTTGTAATATTAAGGCACTTGAAATATTTTTCGCAATAAGTTTCTTATTTTCTTTCTATCTATTCTAATTTAGGGAGGTTATTAGCATTTCTATAAATGATTATGTTGAAACTAAAAGTTTTTCGGCTCTCAATCGTATCTGAAACAAATTAATTTAATATATGTATAATGTATTACTTGAAACATCCAACTTTGGTCGTTTTTGGTTTTCTTTATCGTATTTGATGTATTCACACATATGGTTGTGCTTCAAATTCTTAAATATTAGAATTAAATTTGAAAAGTCAACATTCTGTAAAATAACTAATTAAAATATTGAGTTACAGATGAAAGTAAAAAAATGATGCTTTTATGTATAATAAGTTTATGCTCTAAATACAAAAAGAAAAGAAAGCAATTATCCAATTTAGATGAATTATTTAATCATATTATAGATTGTAATTATATTAACTATGAAGAAATTGCATAAT
>Ga0157364_1005363_pt1 | contig 13043 bp, 12 predicted proteins | sample AttsexASBM2_FD_111476 | JGI IMG/M metagenome (GOLD analysis project Ga0157364, IMG submission 111476) | Fungus gardens microbial communities from leaf cutter ant in Ribeirão Preto, State of São Paulo, Brazil - Atta sexdens ASBM2 | ecosystem: Host-associated > Fungi > Mycelium > Unclassified ... | reverse complement strand
TGCTGGAACATGGCTGGCAGCAGGACCAAGCGGTACGCGGACTACTGTCTGCGGCTGGATATTCACAGGTAGCCACTCGGGCTGACTATGGCGGCAACCCGCGCGTCACCTATGGCTGCCTCAATAGCGATAATTAAGAGCGGATATGACCACATTATTTCCGATAGTTAAAGCCCTGCATATGATGACAGTGATGTTCTCAGTGCTGCTTTTTATGGTGCGTTTTTACTGGAAAATGGAAGGTTCTGCGATGTCAGACCGACTGTGGGTAAGAATTGTGCCACACATCGTCGATACCTTTTTACTGTTAAGCGGCATTTCACTGGTGTTTATCAGCCAGCAGTATCCCTTTACCGCCGGCAACGGCTGGCTAACCGAAAAGCTGTTTGCGGTGGTGTTATATATCGGGCTTGGATTTGTCGCTTTTGGCCGGCGACCTTTCAGTCTGAGGACCCGCGGTTTTGCGTTTGGCGGTGCGGTGATTATGCTGCTGATCATTATTTTTCTGGCCACCAATAAAACGGTGCTGGGGTGATCATGGACGCTGTTGAACACTGCGAAGTCAGCGAAAGCTCGCTGTGCGAGGCGATGATCGCCGTCATGAGCCAAGTACGTCCCGATTTTCCCATTGAGCGAGTCCGCCAGCAGCTGGCGGAGTTGGTCGCTGAAGCCCGTCGCCATGTCTCTGCAGAACTGGATCAGGAACAGCAACTGGAACAACTGCTGGACCTGTTTTACCAGCAGTGGGGATTCCGGGGCGCGGAAGGGATTTACCGTTTATCTGATGCCTTATGGCTGGATACTCTGTTACAAACTCGGCAGGGGACTGCTGTCTCACTCGGCGCGGTACTGATGTTTATCGCAGGCGAGTTATCGTTGCCACTGTTACCGGTGATCTTCCCAACCCAATTAATTATCCGTGCCGACTGGGTTGAAGAGGAAATGTGGTTAATCAATCCATTTAACGGAGACACCCTGGATGAACATACCCTCGATGTGTGGGTGAAAGGGACTCTCGGACCGACTTCGACGCTGTTTGATGAAGACCTTGATGAGGCCGAGGTGGGCACCGTGGTACGTAAGATGTTGGAAACCCTAAAATCCTCATTGATGGAAGAGCAGCAACCAGAATTAGCTCTACAGGTCAGTGAAGTGTTGCTGACCATGGACCCTGAAGATCCCTATGAAATTCGTGACCGCGGTCTGATTTATGCGCAACTTGAATGTGAACACATTGCCTTAAATGATTTAACCTACTTTATCGAACAGTGCCCTGAAGACCCGGTCAGTGAAATGATTAAAGTGCAGATCCACGCAATCGGTAGCAAACATGTCACGCTGCACTGAGCAGCGTATTAGAAACTTAAGGAACAACGGTATGACAGAGAAAGTAGTCGCGATTGGTGACATCAAGGTAGCAAACGACCTGCCTTTCGTCCTGTTTGGTGGGATGAACGTGTTGGAGTCACGGGATCTGGCGATGCGTATCTGCGAACATTACGTCGCAGTAACCGAAAAGCTGGGCATCCCTTATGTCTTTAAAGCCTCTTTCGACAAAGCTAACCGTTCTTCTATCCACTCCTATCGTGGACCGGGGCTGGAAGAAGGGCTGAAAATTTTCGCGGAACTGAAAAGCACCTTCGGCGTGAAAATCATCACAGATGTCCACGAAGCATCCCAGGCACAACCGGTCGCGGATGTGGTTGACGTCATCCAGTTACCGGCCTTTCTTGCTCGTCAGACCGATCTGGTGGAAGCTATGGCTAAAACCGGTGCTGTCATCAACGTGAAAAAACCTCAGTTTGTCAGCCCAGGCCAAATGGGAAATATCGTCGACAAATTTGCAGAAGGCGGAAATGACAAAGTCATCCTCTGTGACCGTGGCAGCAACTTTGGCTATGACAACTTAGTGGTCGACATGTTGGGCTTTAACGTGATGAAAAAAGTCTCCAACAACGCGCCAGTGATTTTCGACGTTACCCATGCCCTGCAAACCCGTGACCCATTTGGTGCCGCTTCCGGTGGTCGTCGTGCCCAGGTGGCGGAATTAGCCCGTGCCGGCATGGCAGTCGGCATTGCCGGACTGTTTATTGAGGCTCACCCAGATCCTGCCAATGCCAAATGTGACGGCCCATCAGCCCTGCCACTGGATAAATTGGAACCTTTCCTAGTACAGATGAAAGCCATCGATGATTTAGTGAAATCTTTCCCAGCACTGGATACCAGTAACTGATCACTGCTTGGTCGCGAGAAATAAAACGCCCGCTAATCAGCGGGCGTTTTTTATAGATATTCTATGCCGCTTACAGCATTACTGTCACTAAATAGCCGACAAATAATGCCAAGTGCGCCGCGCCGTTGAGTACATTGGTACGCCCAGTGGAGAAGGATATTTGGCTTAATAATAACACTGCACCCATCATCACCATCTGCGGTGGCTCTAAGCCGAAAATGAGCGGTTGGCCGGTCAATACCGAAATCAGGGTAACTGCCGGAACAGTCAGTGAAATGGTCGCTAGTACCGACCCGAAAAACAGGTTCATCGCCCGCTGTACCTGATTGGCCAGCACGGCTTTGATGGCTCCCAGACCTTCTGGGGAGAGGATCAACAGAGCAATCAGAAAACCGGTAAATTGTTGTGGTGCATGAAGTTCCCCCAGTAACTGCTCAAGCACCGGGGCGTTCATTTTAGTGACACTCACGACAGCCACCAGATGGACAATCAACCACAGGGCGTGCCAACCACTGCTATGTGCCGAAGGCTTACCGTGGTGGGGGTCACCATCATCCCCGTTATCTTCATGTTCATACACAAACAGGTTTTGGTGAGTCCGCGTCTGGATCAGTAAAAAAACGCCGTACATGGCGGCGGAGACTACCGCAATCAGCAGTGACTGTAGTGTGCTGAAATTGCCACCGGGCAAGAAATTGGGGAATACCAACACCAGAATTGCCAACGGGAAAATGGCAATCAGATACTGTTTTACCCCCACCAAGTTGACATATTGGGTGGCAAATTTACGCCCCCCTAATAGCAGGGCAAAACCTACCAGCCCGCCGGTAACAATCATAATGATCGAATAGAGGGTGTCGCGCATCAACCCTGGGGTGGCGCTACCGGTGGCCATCAGTGCTGAAATTAGGCTGACTTCAAGGATCACTACCGACAAGGTGAGGATCAGCGAGCCAAAGGGTTCCCCCAGACGGTGTGCCAGCACATCTGCATGGCGGACGACGCTGAACGCGCTGCTGAGGATCGCTACCAGCGTCAGTAAGTTGATGGCCATCACCAGTGGCAAAGAGGTTTGGTGGCTAAAAAAATACAGTACGATCAGAGCAGCTATGGGGATAATCAGGGAATATTCGGTATGACGGGTTTTCTCATGGACGGGCATGGCACCTCCTCACAGGCTGACAGATTAACAGCCCTCAGCCAGTGACTTCCTGACAGTCTGGACTGTGTGACAACTTTTCATGCAGATAACTTTATCATTAGCCAGGTTAAAGGTAATAGTTATTTACCGGTATTTACGTTTAGCTATCTGCAGTGCTATTTATTACGCATTTATATCTAATGCAATGATAATAGTAAAAAATTTTATAAAATGGATTGCGTTAAATTACCCATAACTCTTTTTTTTCAGCTAAAAAAGTCTGACTAATTCAGTCATACATCAGATTTTTTCATCGAGGCGCCTATTTATTACGTTATGTTCTCTTCACTCAACGTAGCAGCCGATAGTCTTGGGTTTAACTGTCAACAGATGCTAAATAATATATCAGGATTTAGCCTATACCCCTTCACATAACTTTACATTTCCTGTAATCATAGCAAAAGGCATCATAAAACCACGGATATTCAAAGCGGAGGGCAAGTGCTGACCCGAGATTTTTTAGTGAATGCAGATTGCCAATCTTCGTTTGGTACTATTGATCAGCAATTATTGTTGAGTACAGAGCAGCGACAACGCTCACTGGCAGAATTTATGGCACAACAGCCGCAGCCGGGAACGCCGGTATGGGTGTTTGGTTACGGTTCCTTGATGTGGAACCCAGTGCTGGATTACAACGAAGTCCGGCCAGCAGTGCTGGAAGGCTGGCAACGTGGCTTTTGCATCCGGCTGATCGCTGGGCGAGGGACTGCTTGCACACCGGGCCGTATGCTGGCCTTAAAAGCTGGTGGACGTACCCGTGGACTGGTGTTCAGAATCAGTGAAGAACGCCGTGCCGAAGAACTGGAATTGTTGTGGAAACGCGAAATGATCACCGGCTGCTATTGTCCCCGCTGGCAGCAGGTTAGTCTGGACACGGGTGAACAGATCACCGCACTGGTGTTTACCATTAATACCTGTCATCCGTTGTTCGAAACGGATGAATCGACGAAAGTGGTCGCACCGCTAATTGCCCGAGCCCAAGGGCCACTGGGCACCAACGCCGGTTATCTCTATTCGCTGGTGGAAAGTATGGCCAGTCTCGGTGAGCACGATGAAAAGTTGATCCATCTGGCAGAAGAAGTCCGTCGCCACAGTCAGCAGTCCGTCCCACATATAGACTAATAATCTGAAAATTGCTCGTTAAAGGGCAATAAAACGCCGCAGGGCGGGGTGGGGGGATTAGCTGTGATATACTTGTGGGCAGTATGACTCTGCTGCCTCCGGCGCGTGAACCCAACTTCCCGAGCGGACACTGCGACTATTTATGTTTTTTAACCGGCCTCGTCTTTTATCTCTGCTGTTGCCAATGCTAATGTCAGTGTTTGGTGCCAGTGCAGATAGTAGTAACCCTTCACTGACTGATACGGATGACAGTTTTGATGCCGATGCAGCCCGCTTCTCGCGCCAGGCAGCACAGCTTCCCGATCTCGGTGGTACGACCACCGCTAGCGATAGCGACTACGCTCGCCAATTGGCTGAGATGGCTAAGTCTATTGCCAGCGATAACGATAACAGCAGTGACACCAGTATTGGCCACAGCGCCGGCTTGTGGGCGTTTGATCATTTTCGCGATCAACTGAATAAACGCCTTAATCAGGAGAGTCAGAACCTGCTGTCTCCTTATGGCCATGCCAGTGTAAACCTGGATGTTGACCTCGACGGCAATTTTGACGGTACTTCTGCCTCACTGCTCAGTCCGCTCTCTGAAAACAACCGTTATCTGACCTACAGTGAAATGGTACTGAGTGCCAGTATGCCGGGAACTACAGGTTCTTTGGGGGTTGGGCAGCGTTGGGATCAGGGTAACTGGATGTTTGGCTATAACGCTTTTCTTGACCATCTATTCAACCGCCATCTGGACCGCGCCTCAATAGGATCAGAACTTTGGGGAAATTTCCTGCGCTTATCGGCTAACTACTATCTGCCGGTTTCCGGTTGGCAGCAGGACAGCGTTACGCAGATGGAGAGAATGGCTCGTGGTTACGATATCACCAGCCAAGGCTATCTGCCTTTTTACCGGCAACTCGGCGTGTCGGTCAGTTGGCAACAGTATCTGGGAGAAAATATTGACGCCTTTGATAGCGGCAGTACCTATCGGAACCCTTCGGCACTTACCCTTGGCGTGACCTATACTCCGATACCCTTGGTCACCTTTTCTGCTAGCCATAAAAGCGGTACCGGTGGTGAAAGCCAAGATCTGTTCGGCTTGAAGTTTAATTATCGCTTTGGTGAATCGCTGCGCGCTCAGCTCTCGCCGGACAATGTTGCCGACGCACACTCGTTGCGTGGTAGCCGTTTTGATACGGCGACCCGCAATAACAACCCGGTGCTCAGTTACCGTCACCGTAGCCACTTGAGTGTTTTCCTAGCAACCCCTCCCTGGCAGCTCTCCGCCGGTGAAAGTCTAATGCTAAAACTGCAGGTCAGCTCAGATAAAAATATCCGTGAAATTCACTGGCAGGGTGATACCCGCGCCCTGAGCCTGACCCCACCGGCTAACCCGACCGATTTACAGGGCTGGAGCATTATTATGCCTGCTTGGAGTAATGAGAGCGGTGACAGCAATGAGTATCATCTGGCCGTCACCGTGGTGACAGCCAGTGATACTGTCACCTCTAATACCATCACACTGAAATTGACTCCGCCGCTAATGCCTGATGATCCGGGCGACAGCCAGCAATACGACCTGATGGCCCCTTAATTCTACTGCACTTTTATAGCGCCCCATCACGGGGCTTTGTTGCTTTTATGCACTTATAATGTGCGCAGCTTCAACTCCTTCAACAGTAACGCTTGCCTATTAGCCCTGTGAAAGAATATTTTTTAATTTTTGCATAATCCCGCTGCCCCTGGTCTGCGTAGCCTGACTCTCCATCATAAATATGCAGTTTTTATTCACTAAAATTGCATAAGTGTTTTATTTAAGTCATTGATTTATTTTGATGTGTATTTTTTTATGCACTTTTATTTGCTAAGTGGCACGTTAACTGCACTCTCAGTCAACATCGGTCTCCCCTGAATATAATTCTAATAATGCTAATGTTAACCACTGAGGTTTATATGACTGCAGCGACTGCCAAAAATGGCCGCATTGCCTACCTGAATCAGCCCGTTCACACGGCCAGCAGGGGCCACTTGCCTTGCTCACGGAGGGTAAGCTGATGGGCATCGTTCGTCCTGTCACCCCTAAGGATCTACCAGCATTGCTGCAACTGGCAGAAAAAACCGGTGGCGGCCTGACATCGCTACCCGCGGATGAACAGACACTGTCAGCACGTATTGAGCGCTCGATCGCGACTTGGCGTGGCGATCATCCGCTCTCACAGCAAGGCTATGTGTTCGTGCTTGAGCTGCCTGAAAGCGGCAAAATTGTTGGTATCTGTGGGATTGATACCGCCGTCGGGCTTGAAGAGCCTTGGTATAATTACCGGGTCGGTTCGCAGGTCTATGCCTCTCGGCAACTTGACGTTTATAACCACTTGGCGACACTGTCACTGAGTAACGATCATACCGGCGCAACCGAGCTCTGCTCGCTGTTTCTGGACCCGGACCATCGGCAGAATAAAAATGGTCAGCTGCTGTCTAAATCACGTTTTCTCTTTTTGGCACAGTTCTCAGAACGTTTCTCCGAACGGGTAGTCGCTGAAATGCGTGGCGTGAGCAGCAGCGACGGTCAGTCTCCGTTCTGGGACAGCGTTGGCCACCACTTTTTCTCGATGGATTTTACCCGCGCTGACTACCTGAGTGGCACCGGCCACAAAGCCTTTATCGCTGAGTTGATGCCCAAGCATCCGCTCTATATTCACTATCTGACGCCTCAGGCGCAGCAGGTAATCGGTCAGGTCCACCCCGATACCGCGCCTGCCAGGACGATGCTGGAGAGTGAGGGTTTCCGTTATCGAAATTATGTGGATATTTTTGATGGTGGCCCAACCTTGGAGTGTGATCTCGACGAGATCCGAGCCATCCGCCTCAGCCGGCGTGTCACGACCCGAGTGGGTAACCTCGTCGACGATGGCCCCCTGTGCCTAGTCTCTTCCTGCGATTATCAGAATTTTCGGGTATTGCTGGCCCGCCTTGATCCGCAGCAACCGGAAGTCACATTGACACAGCAACAGCTCGACAGCCTACACATTCACAGCGGTGACCCGGTACGTGTGGTCACTCTTAGCCCTAAGGATAATCATCGATGAGTTTACTGATTAATGGACAATGGAGAGTAGGGCGCGGCGACATTCTCAGCAAAACCGATCCGCTGACGGCTGACCTTATCTGGCAACACCCTGCTGCAGACAGTGCTGATGTTGCAGACGCTTGTCAGGCTGCCGCTGAGGCCTTTGATGGTTGGGCTGCCATTGGCCATGACGCCAGATTGGCAGTGATCACCGCTTTCGGCGAGCAATTGACCGAGTACCGTCAGGCACTGGCGACATTGATTAGCCGTGAAACCGGTAAACCGCTGTGGGAATCACTGACAGAAGTAACGGCGATGATCAATAAAATCGCCATATCTCAGCAATCTTGGCAGCAGCGTACCGGTGAACACCACGCGGAGGGCAGTAGTCTGCGTCATCGTCCCCACGGCGTGATGGCTGTGTTCGGCCCCTATAACTTTCCCGGACATTTGCCAAATGGACAAATTGTTCCGGCGTTATTAGCAGGTAACACGGTGGTGTTTAAACCCAGCGAAATGACGCCCGCAACGGCGGAATATACCGTTCGTCTGTGGCAACAGGCTGGTCTGCCAGCTGGAGTAATTAATCTGGTTCAGGGAGCCAAACAGACGGGACAGACGTTGGTCGATCAGCCACAACTGGCCGGGGTATTGTTCACTGGCAGTGCCGCGACGGGTTATCAGATCCACCGGCAATTGGCTGGCCGACCAGAGGTGATTTTAGCGCTGGAAATGGGCGGTAATAACGCGCTGATTGCCGAGGATATGCCGGATATCGATGCGGCGGTGAATATTGCTATTCAGTCAGCGTTTATCAGTGCCGGACAGCGCTGTACCTGTGCCCGCCGTCTACTGGTTAAACGCGGTGAGCAGGGGGATCGTTTCTTGGCCCGTCTTGCTGACGTTACCGCCAAGATAACCCCCGGTGCTTGGGACAGTACCCCGCCTCCGTTTATGGGCAGTGTTATCTCTGCAGCGGCTGCGCAGCGCATTTGGCAACATTGGCAGCAGCTAAAACAGCAGCAGGGTAACGTGATCGTCGAGATGCGTTATCCAGACCCCTCGACAGCACTGCTCTGGCCTGGAATTATCGATGTTACTGAAGTACAGGGGCTGCAAGATGAAGAGGTATTCGGGCCACTGCTCACCGTTATTCGTTATGACCATTATCAGGATGCCATCCGTTTAGCTAATCAGACCCGTTTTGGTCTAGCTTGCGGATTGATCTCCCCCGATGAGGAAAAATTCCGGGAGCTGGTTAACCGTGCCCGTGCCGGTATCGTCAATTGGAATAAACCGCTGACCGGTGCTGCCAGTAATGCCCCCTTTGGCGGGGTCGGTGCCTCCGGAAACCACCGTCCTGGTGCCTTCTACACGGCTGATTTCTGTGCCTGGCCTATGGCGTCGCTGGAATCGCCACATCTAAGCTTGCCGGAGCAGCTGTCTCCTGGGCTGGATTTTTCATCAACAGGAGCCGGTTAATGACATACACAAATCAGACCACGGAAGCCAATTTTGACGGACTAGTAGGGCCGACTCACCATTATGCCGGCCTGTCCTACGGTAACGAGGCGTCCGCTCGACACCAGCATCAGCCCTCTAATCCTTTAAAAGCGGTGAAACAGGGGCTGGCTAAGATGAAAGCGTTGGCCGACCAAGGTTTTGTGCAAGGTGTGATCCCGCCGCTGGCCCGTCCGGATATTGCGCTGTTACGTCAGGCCGGTTTTAGTGGCAGCGATCAGCAAGTGCTCTCTGCCGCATTGCGTCACGATCCGGCGTTGTTGTCGGCCGCCTCATCTGCCTCATCGATGTGGGTGGCAAATGCCGCCACCGTTTCTCCGTCAGCGGATACCGCCGATCGTCGGGTCCACTTTACCGTGGCCAATCTGAATAATAAGTTACACCGTATGCGCGAAGCTCCGCAGACAGAGCGGGTGTTTAAGGCGATGTTTGCCGATGAACACCATTTTCAGGTCCATCAAGCACTGCCGCAGAGCAGTTACTTCGGCGATGAAGGGGCGGCCAACCATAACTGTTTAACCTCTGTAGATGGCTCCAACGCAAGTGAACTCTTCGTCTATGGCCGTGATGAAAGGTATCCGGCGGTAGGCCCACAGCGTTATCCAGCCCGTCAGACGTTGCAAGCTAGCCAAGCAGTGGCTCGTCTACATCAGCTCGACCCGACACGGACTTTCTATGTACAGCAAACCCCTGAGGTTATCGACCAAGGGGTATTCCATAACGATGTGATTGCCGTCAGTCACCGCGAAGTCCTGTTTTGTCATCAGCAGGCGTTTGTTGATCAAGACGGATTATTTGCGCGTTTACGCCGAGCAATACCTGGTTTCACACCGCTGGTGGTGCCAGCGCAGCAGGTCAGTGTTGCCGACGCGGTCAATACCTATCTTTTTAACAGTCAATTACTTAGCCGCGCTGACGGTAACATGGTGCTGGTCCTGCCACAGGAAGCCCGTGAACATGACGGGGTTTGGCTGTATCTGCAACAATTACTGGCCGCCGATAACCCGATTGCAGACCTACAGGTGTATGATCTTCGAGAAAGTATGCGTAACGGCGGCGGACCCGCTTGTCTGCGTTTACGGGTGGCAATGACCCCTGAAGAACAGCGGGCGGTTGCCCCGGGTGTAATGCTCAATGATCAGCTGTTCACCACCTTGAATCAGTGGGCCGACCGCTTCTACCGGGATTCGCTGCACGCAGAGGATCTGGCTGATCCACAACTGTTGGCGGATAACTATCAAGCCCTTGATGAGCTGACTAGGATCCTTGGCCTTGGCAGTATCTATGATTTCCAGCAGCTCTAAACCGTGGGGGCTACGATGAAAAATTATCTCCAATCGCTGTTATCTGACCAGCCACTGACAAAAACTGCTGGGGAAACGCCGCAGTTTTTTTGGCGTGAGGTCTGTCCCGGTGGGTTAGAACTGATCCCCCGAGATGCGGAATCATCCCAAGGGCTGATTATCTCTGCTGGTATCCACGGCAATGAAACCGCACCGGTGGAAATTCTGAATGAACTGCTCGATAACCTGTTCAGTGGCAGCCTACGGCTCAGCCGGCCATTACTGCTGATCTTCGGTAACTTGCCCGCATTGCAGGCGGGTAGCCGTTTTACGGGCTATGATCTCAACCGTCTTTTTTCCGCCAGTGGCGGGCAGGTAGCGGAGTGTTACGAAACCGCACGGGTCAAACAACTGGAAGCCGTCTGCCGAGATTTCCAGGCGCGGCTCGGTGAACATTGCGGTTGGCATCTGGATTTGCATACGGCGATCCGCGGCTCTATCTATACTCAATTTGGTATGTTACCGGCCAGTGATCGTCGCGATAATCCCGACTTTCTAGATTGGTTGGAAACGGCTGGTTTACAGGCATTGGTATTCCATCGCACACCCAGCGGCACCTTTAGCCATTTTACCTGCAATAGCCTGCAGATGGAGAGTTGTACCCTAGAGTTGGGTAAAGCTCGACCCTTCGGCAGTAACCGGCTGCAAGATTTTGCACTGGCAGTGCAGGCGCTACGGGCCATTATCTCGGGAAAACATAACTTGTTGGAGACACCGTCATCCCCCGCAAGGCGATTTCGGGTGGCTCAGCAGATCACCCGTCACAGTGAAGACTTTATCCTGCATATGTCCGAGGACACGGTTAATTTCACCGAATTTAACGTCGGGGCACTGTTAGCTGAAGATGGCGCACACCAATATTGGGTGTTAGCAGGCCGGCCGGAGCGGGTACTTTTTCCTAATCCTCGGGTCGCGATCGGTTTACGCGCCGGACTTATGCTAGTGGAAGAGGATAGCTGAGGTTTTATCGTTCAGGGGACAACGGCGGTTTTTAACGTTTTCTTAGCAAAACCCTGTCACCGCCCCCATAGTTTCTTCACGATGGCGTTTTTTTCAGCATTTGTATTTTCAGTGATTTACGCAGTTTCTGAGTAATTGACGTTTGTCCGCGTAGACTCAATTCCACAGATGACAGTGTCAGCGGGCACCGTCAGAGACTTCACACTGAAAGGATAACAACTATGCGTAAACTGACTTCACTGATTCTGGCGACATCTCTGGCGCTGGGGGCAACCAGCGTGGTTCATGCGGCCAGTGATAATCTGACACCGCCACCGGCACCACAACATCGCCCAATGCCGCCACACGGCCCTGATTTTTTCCACGGCATCAAGCTGTCTGATGCTCAGAAGCAACAGGTGAGGGAGATCATGCAACAGAGCCATAAACAGATGAAGCGTCCATCGGTGGAACAGCGTCGCGCTGCGCACGATATTGTCGCCACTGATAATTTTGACCGCAACAAAGCGGAAGCGCTGGCAGCTGAGATGACGGCAGGGGCTAAAGACCGGATGCTGCAGCGGATGGAAACCGATAATAAGCTGTATAATGTACTGACTGCTGAGCAGAAAAAACAGTACAACGCAGATTTTGAACGCCACCTGACAGAAAAACCAGGTCACCGAGGCAATGCGTCTGCACCAAAAGCTGACTGAGTATAACGAAGTCTTGAGACCGCCGGTCAGGCTGATGAGCGTTCGCGTCAGTCTGACCGGCGGTTTTACTTATTTTGGTTGTTTCCAAAAATCGTCAAATACCGTCACTGGGGGCTGGCGTTTGTGCTCGGTTTTGAGGTACCAGCCTTCGATGGTTTTCGCCGCTGCAGCATCGATGGTTTTTCCCTCCAAGTAGGCATCAATCTGTGCGTAGGTCACTCCCAACGCAACTTCATCCTGTAATCCAGGTCGGCCGTCTTCAAGGTCAGCGGTGGGATGTTTTAAGTAGAGATGCTCAGGACAACCCAGATATTTCAGTAATTGTTTACCCTGACCTTTATTCAAACGGAACAGTGGATTGATATCACTGCCGCCATCCCCGTATTTGGTAAAGAACCCAGTCACCGCTTCCGCCGCATGGTCTGTGCCGACCACCACTCCGCGGGTCATTCCGGCGATACTGTACTGGGCTTTCATCCGTTCACGGGCTTTTTCATTGCCCCGCACAAAGTCAGATAACTCAATACCAGCGTCTTTCAAGGCTTGCTCACTGGCCAATACTGCCGATTTGATATTGACCGTTAAACTGCGGTCTGGCGAGATAAACGCCAATGCATCTTGGCAATCCTGCTCATCGGCCTGTTGACCATAGGGCAGGCGGACGGCGATAAAACAGTAATCCTGTTCATCGGTTTCCTGGCGTAGTTCGCTAATGGCCATTTGACACAGCTTACCGGTCAGGGTGGAATCTTGGCCTCCACTGATCCCCAGAACCAGAGTTCTTAGGGCTGGGCTGGCTTGCAGGTAGCTTTTCAGAAAGTCCACGCTGGTGCGGATCTCCTGTTGAACATCAATCACTGGTTTCACACCCAATGTGCGGATAATCTCTTGTTGTAAAGACATACAGGTATCCTCA